>PVMK01123186.1_pt1 | contig 13296 bp, 15 predicted proteins | sample 1853481 | NCBI WGS metagenome assembly PVMK01 (sample SAMN08533507, study PRJNA380276) | Marine sediment metagenome, whole genome shotgun sequencing project.
CGCAGAAACAAGCGCCAGCCGCGTCTCCATGACCATCCAGAAAGACAAGTTGTCACGTGATCCGAAACGCAGACCACTGCTGCGGCGAAGCTTGCGAATAGATTCCCAGAAAGTTCGTTTTCGAGCCGCGATCTAACTCTCGGCGCGCGGGGGAGGGCACTCAATCCGATATCTCTCCATCGCACATCGCACTCACATATCGATCCACCGCCAGCATGGCCAAAACATCTTCGCGGTTGTACTGCTCGACCTTCTCGATGATCGAATCATCCCCTGACTTCAGCCAATCGAGATAAAGCAACTGAGCACTCAGGCCGTCTACGTCGTCCTGGCTCCAATTGAATCCGCAAGCCGGTGCGACCGCCTTGATGGAATAACTGGTCACCGGGAAGTACGGGCGGCGCTTGATTTCTTCCTTGAGGTCGATCAGTGCAGCTCTAGCCGCCATCAATTGGCCCGCGAGGTTCGGATGATCGTCCGCCGCCTGTCGGAGCTTGCCGATTTCGTACGTTGACCAACAGTACAGGGCCACCTCGCTGGGTTCGCCCAGCCAATCGAGAAAATCGATCCACATGCGGGCTTCGTCGTCTTCTCCGCGCGCGGTCCAGATCTGCGTTTCTCCATCGGGCGTCGCCACGCCGAGCATGTAGACATGCGGTCTCGTCACAGTTTCGCCATCGAGGGTGGCGGTGTCTTCCACATCGAAATAAACGAGGCGCTCTCGCCGCTTGATGGATGCCGATTCCCCCGGCCTGAATATGGGTCGGTCTTCCTGAAGTGCCAGGGCGTGGTAGTAGTGGTGGTCCCGACGGAATTCCTCCACACATCCGTCTGCGCCCAGCGCAAGAATCTTGTCCGTCGACGAGAATCCGCGTTCGCGGAGTTTGATCGCCGTTGCCACGCCCACGCCGGGCAACAGCGAAACGTCACGGCGATTCTGGAGGAGCCGGTTCGCGTACTGGCGCCATGGGTTGGGGGTGGAATCGTAACCAAGCGGGGCCAGGCTCAGGCGGCCGTCGCGGATGCGGCGCCACTCGGTGAGGCATCGGCGCATCGGATCCGCCGCCGTTTCGTACGCGACGGTCTGTTCGCCTTCACCCGCCCGCAACACGATGTCGAACGATTCGGGACAGTATCCCTGCAGTTCACCGAGGATCCAGGTGTAGACGGCCGCCTGCAGCTGGTGGTATGGCTTGGCCTCTTTCGAGTTCTTGACTTCCTTCACCCGGTAATGAAAGTCACCGAGATCGGACGGGTGATCGTCGCAGCGGACCAGGACGTCCGACTTTCCGTAGACGTCTTCGCCGAGCAGCCAAAGTGCGCCCCCGTGGATCGTCGATTCGCCGCGGAGCATCGCACTGATCGTCTCGCGCACGGCCTCTAGGCCCCATCTCGATTCTACCTTGTAGGCATCTGGGAAATTCTCATCGACGTACTGATCTTCCCAGACATTGCCCTGTTCCATGCGGTGGCGCTCGAAAAGCGTCGCTTCCTCCACGCGCTCGTGCTCCGGCGCATGGTATTCACACCAGATCCAGAACGGATCCTTGATCAGGGAGTAGAACCATGACGGTCGGAAGACGCGGGTCTTGTCGAGCGTTTGCCCCGATGTTGCTCGCTCTAGAATCGTTTCGAGATCTGCCGCCACCGTTTACTTCCCGAAGTCGATCACTTCTGTATGGATTAGAGGCGTTAGCATAGCGACCTCAGCGATTTGCAAGATCCCGCCGCTCGGCTACTCAGTCTACCCCGTTTCGCACGAGTTCCTGTGTGCGGACCATCTGATAGGAGAATCCGCCCAGGAAAAACGTAATCCACTCCGTGTAGTCGCCAGATCGGTCCGCGCTGCGCAACGCCGCGTAGTACTCGTCGCGATGCTCGTTGTAGTAGTCAGAGAGTTCGAAGAGGTACTTGAAGTCGTATTCTCTCTGGTACAGCAGCATCGCGGTGAACATGCGCGCTGTGCGACCATTGCCGTCCACGAAGGGGTGGATCCAAACCAGCCTGTGGTGGACGATGCCCGCCTGGATCGCGGCATGGACCCATGGGTCGTCTTCCCCGTCACCGCGCGTCTTTGTCGTTTCGATCCAATCGAGAAGCTGATCCACCTGCCTCCTCAACCTCGGACCAGTTCGGCGGCTTGTGGTGCACAGTTTTCGAGCCACCCAGCGATGTCACCGACCTCGACATCCTCGCATCGGAACTGCCCTGCAAAGCGCTCCCCACCCCGCACCCCATCCATCAAGATCCTGTGCAGGTTAAGCAGGTCGCCCTTCTGAAGCACGACATCGCGCGCCCCCCGGTAGCCCTCGATTGCTTCGAACGCGTGCAGGTAGTTGCAGAACTCGCGCTCAGAATCACGAAGATCGCGCTCGGGGAATTTCATCAGCCAGCGCAAACGCCTGTTCGAGCGTGAGTGTGCTGCCCTCGATCTGCACGCTCGCCAACGCCTCACGCACCATTGCCTGTGCGCGTACTTCGCTGATCCACTGCGGTTTCATCCGCACCGCCTCGATCATGCCTGCCGTGCGCTCGATCGCTTTGAGCTGGCGGAGGATTCGAGGAATCAGGCGATAATGCGGTTCGAAAGCCATGAAATCATGAATCGGCAGGCCTGTGGGCCGACTCAAGGCAGATCCGGCGCGCAGCAACGCGCTAAACTGTGGGGCCTACACGGGGGTGTCTCGATGACCGAAGGGTTCCCCGAACCGCCTCGCGGTAAGTGCCCCGAGTGCGGCTCCGAAAATGTGAAGGAGATCGTCTACGGCCGCCCGGACGGATCGGAACATTGGCCCAAGCATCTGGTGGCGGGTGGGTGCTTGGTTTCGCCAGACAATCCCACTCGGCATTGCGGAGACTGCGGTAATGAGTGGGGCAGGCTCGACGGGTGGTCCGAAGGTGACGATGCGCCCTGACGCGTGCCGTTGGTGGCTGAGCGCCCATAGGTTCAATCGCCAGGGCCCACTTTCTAAGTGAGTACCATTGACGAGATCCCCGCCCTCGTTCGATCTTTGTATCGCATCGTTAGTAAGCTCGAGAAGACGTTCCCAGGTCGCAAGTTCACCCCGGACGGCCATCTCGTCGGCAGCATCGGAGAAGTGCTTGCCGCCCATCGCTATGGGCTTGAACTGCTACCGGCTTCAGCAGAGCGCCATGACGCCCGCACGAGTGATGGGCGTGGCGTTCAAATCAAGGCAACGCAAGTTCGAAGCGTTGGCCTCCGCAGCAAGCCCGAGGTTCTGCTGGTCCTCCAGCTTCACAGTGACGGCTCGGCCGAAGAGATTTTCAATGGGCCTGGGTCTCTCGCCTGGTCTAATGCAGGAAAAATGCAAAGCAACGGGCAGCGGAGCATCGGTGTCGCAAAGCTTCGTGGGCTGATGGAGGGGGTTCCTCCGGGCGCCCGTTTAGCCGTTCTTAAAAAAGCACTACACGCGCGCTGAGGCACGGGCAAATTTTCTCGACTACATCTAAGAAATGCGATCCAATTATCTGACATGATCTGACGACGTACACTCCATGAAATTTTGTTTTCTGTCCAGCGGGTGCGAATCCCGCCCGGAATCGCTGAGCTTCTTCCCGCTGGCCTCTCTGGAAGCGAAAGCCCTGCGATATCAAGGCCTACCGATATTGAGTACAGACAGGCTTGATATTCAAGCTGAAAACTAAGCCAGCGGCTGGTTCCGGATACTGGGCCTGCCAATCTTGCTGGATCGCGCGACGATATTCGAGTCTAAAAATGGTCTCGCAAGCAGAGTATCTTCTGTGGACGGGGACTGGCATGAGACGCGGAGAAAGCCGAGTAGAATCAGGCAGTACCGATTAAAGAAAACCCATAGCTGCCGAGCGGGGCGCATACTTGCTCGACTAGGGACAGCCTTCCAAGAGTTTTCGGTGTTTTTCCACCGCTAGACGAAGCAGGCCTCTGCTCTCTTGCTCTCCGAGTACTACGCCGCCCAGTTCGCTTTCGTCGGTTGCATCAAGGACTCGCCAAATCCTCTTTGCCCTCGCATCGCCGTAAAGTTGCCGGCCTATTTCCTCTATGGCTCGGGCACAGCTCGCTTCCGGTCCAAGCTCAGTACTCGTTCTTGCTTCAAACACCGCGTCAGTCGCGAATCCTCGCAGTTTATTCACGATCAGCTTTGCTGCATTTATGTGATCGAACACGTCTTGTCGTTCGCGGGCAAGACGCTGCGCAGGTTCGGCTGAGGACATCGGTGTGCGGCTCGCGGATTTGGCGAGAAATACTTGATCGGAAGGCTCATTGTCCAGACGTCCTGCGGGTGCGACGTAACCCACCACGTTCTGTACAGCAATGAATTTCACTTGAGGTGTGTCGTTCCCAAGCATTAGAAGATCGAAATAGATCTTGGACAAGGGGAGATCACCCTCGCCGAGGCGGACACCGATACAACGTTGGCCGTGTGTGCCGGGGAGAATGATTACGTCCTTGCTGTGAGCACCTCGGATTACTTTCCTCATTTCATAGAGATCTTCCAGCGGACTGCGATTGGCCGGAACCGGATTGGCGAAGTCGAAGAGGGCCCCGATTGAACGGTCCGCGTCCACGCCATCGATAATCTCGAGGATCTCCGATCCCGTGAGACGTTCATGCTGTTCAAGTAGGAAGCAAATGCTCCATCGCGATCCCAATTCTGCTGCGTACTTGAGCTGTTCGATCGCGGCCAGAATGATTTCCTTGAGCGTCCCACCGACCGAGCAATAGCAGCGAATCGTGTCCGCCCCCAACGCTCGGGCGACACGAACGGCGTCGTTTACCTCTTCGCGTCCGGTTGTGCTGATATCCAGAGTTAGGGTGAGCCGACGTGCTCCCTTCTGCTCTGCTAGAGCGGCCAAGTACTGATCGGACTCAGCAGTCAGCCCCATTCTTGGCCCGCTCCGAGTGATATGGAACTGGGCACCGTCGAAGCCTGCACTGCGTGCAAGTGACAGGAACTCATCGATCCCGAGAGCAGCATGCAGGTAGTTGAGCTCCACGCTGTAGCGGTTGAGATGCCACTGAAGTTGGTCTATCCGCCCAAGAAGCTTTCGACCCACGGAAGCGTCCAGTTTCGGTATGGGACTTCCGGCAGCCTCCCGTCCACCCAGGAAATTCTCGAATTGCGTTTGTAGTGTCATATCGCTTCAGCATACGCGAGATGCGACTGGGTTCCTATCTCCGCTGCGTACCAATACATTCTGAAGCCCCGCGTATAGGAATTTCTTTGCCTATCCACATCGCTCCGTCTGAAGTACTAACCGAGGGTCTACCAGCGTAGTGGGCTCTTGAGAGCGCCATGCTCGTAGCAAGCTCTGTAGGGATTCGGCAGATCTGTAGCGGAAAGAAGTGGATAAGTGGAATGTCAATTATCGGAAGCTGCGAAAACCCAGCTAGCCTCCAGTACCAGCTTCCCCAAGGGCCTGCGCTAAATTTTTCAGGACCCGATCGAGGTTGCCCATGACCTCTGGTTCCGAGTCACCCCAAGCCCAGAACGAAAGCATCAACTGGTAGCCCAGATTCTGCTCCTCCTCCCCCGGTAAGTCGATGTAGCGCACAGGCACGACCGTCGTACCGACCATCCCCCATTCGAATTCCCGATCGTGTTCGGCGAGGTACACATGGATGCCATAGGTGAGTTCCTCGATGCGGGGCCGCGAAAGGTTCAACTCAAGTTCCCGGAACAGGATCATGACCCGACCCTCACATTGCAGACTCTTGCCAAGCTGCAGCCCCTCACTCTGCGAGGGGCCTGAGAATGCGCAGTCATTCGACTCAAGAATCGATGCTGTCCCATTGAGTCCCTCGAGCAACTCGTACAACTGAGTCACGGCGGCGTATTGACTCCAGGGGATGTAATCCTCGAGCGCTGTGCGGATCAACTCGGGATGGGCCTTCAAGTCGTAGTAGCGATAGTCAGTACTGGCCACAGCGTCGTGCCACGGATGCGATCGCATCTCCGTAAACGCTTCACCATCGTACTCGCAGGACTTCATCTCGTAGGCTCCCTGAACACGAAGGCGACCATAAATCAGGGGGGCACGGGACGCCACGCGGTGGACGGGTTGCCGTGGGCCCACACCGTCTTCGGGAATCTCAAGACGTGGCTACCCGGAACTTTCGACGGGGTTAGCCCGAAACATCTTCAGCGCTACCTGGGCAAGTTCGTGTTCCGCTTCGACCAGCGCTGGAAGGAAAAAGAACTCTTGCCACGCGTTTTGCGCTGCGCGATCGACGCAGAGCCCTTCCCCTATTACCGACTGACGGCGGAGCGAAGTGGATCAGCAGAAAACCTCCTATCTGCGCCTGCCTCACGCCCACCGTTTGAGATCCAGTTGAGTGCTTCCCAGAGTGGGAGTATCCAAGGGCGACTACGGCCATTATCCAGTGTGCTCTCAAAGGCTTTCATCAGAGCGCAGTCATTCGCTGGGGCGATGCCAAGCGCAAGCAGCCGAACGACGACTTCAGCTACTACGCGGCGATCGTCTACTCCCACAAGTCGAAGATCTGGCACGCCCATTTGCTCTGCCAACGGCTACCGCTGTTCCCTGACCGGTTGGTCCGGTGCTTCGAGAAGGAGTTCGGCTACGGGCCGGGCATCGTGGATCTGAAAGACCGAGACGATTTCCGCGCCGAGGCCACCGGTTTCCCCGGGTGGCAGGACGAAAAACAGTCGCCCGTGGACTACCGGGCCTACGTTGCCGGGATTCGCAACATCGAAGGCCACTACTTCTACGACACCTTCGGCACCCTGGAGCCCCACGTCGATCTCCACAGCCCGGTCCTCAAGCGCAACCCGGAACGGGTGCAGCGTGCCCGCGCGGCTGCCGAGTTGGTGCTTCAGCGCAGCCCCAAGGCGATCGGACGCCAGGGGCCGGAGACCGGCGGCCGGTGCGCTGGCGGGAACGGGGCCGACAGAATCGAGGAGAACATCGCCGACGTTGCCGCCATCCCCACCGGCTCGTCGGAATCCGGTACCCAATCTGACACTGCGGAACCGGGCAGCGAGCCGATCGCAACGGGGCGGCACACTCTGGTCGAACTTCAGCTAGAGGAGCAGGAAGCCGTGGAGTGCCGCTCGTGGATATACCGAACGATTAAGTTCGTCCACACGTTCCGCGACGACCAGGGCCGCCGGTACCGCTGGTATGGCGCGAATCCGCGCCCCGTGAACCTTCGTGGCTACAAGTACCCCGGCCGATATCCAGTGCTGCGGGGAGTCCCGTTGACCTTTGATGCGAACGTCCGAGAGATCTGGCCAGACGGGACTGCGAGCATCTCGCGCCCGTACATCCGGCTGGACCGTCAGCCCGAAGCGACGCGGCGTGCCTACGCAGAAGAGTACGGAATCCCGCTACGCGAACTCGGGCTGGAGGCTGGTGGTGATGTAATTGGCGCTGAGAGCGCCCGGGGCAGGGATCATCGGCGTCCAGCTCCGCATCGGGCTCTTTCTGACCAAAGGTGCCAAGTTCAAAGTCGCTCCGGCCGATACATAGACGAGCGACAGCTCCGCTCAGGTTCGGCGAGCGCTTACTTTCCCGAATGGGCGGAGCCTAAGGTGAAAAATAGATGATCGGGAAGAGAAGCGTCGTCGTCGTGCTGCTATCGCTATTTGTAGCCAGCACTTCTCAAGCCCAATGCAACGAACCGCTCGACACTGCGATCGGCGGCGACTCCATCACCAACGCCTACTGGGTCGAGTTTCTTGATGCTTCTCCTCCTGAGTGGAATGTGTATAAAGTGGCCTTGGGGGGATTAAAGGCTCAACAGTTCAATGGCGAGACACCTAACAAGTTCGACGTGATTGTTGACTACACTCAGGATCTAATAGATATAGGCTCGGCCAGTGTCGTCTTACTGCTGGGTACAAACGATTCTCTCGTTGACTGGATGAATCCAGACCATTCGGCCCATTTCACCGTCTACACCGACACAATGAATTCGATCTTGGATCGGCTGGATGCGGCTGGGATTGCCGTCATTCTTGGCATCCCAACCCCCATGCAAAATATAGAACCGAGCGGTGCGAAAAAGGCGGCTGGGGAGGCACGATTAGACACCCTCTACCGCCCTTGGCTTTGGGACGAGGCAGAGTTTCGTGGGCTTCTAGTTGTAGACTTCTATGAAGTGTTCGTGTCTTATCCCGGATGGGAAGACCTGTTCGCTGATGGTGTCCATCCATACACCGATGAAGGTGGGTACCTGATGGCCGAAGCCGCAACGGACGCCATATGTATCCAATACGTGCCGGAACCAAGTCTCAACCTTTCTGTTCTGTTTGGCGTAGTAGCACTGATTATTGTGCCCAGAATGAAGAGGAACTAACGCAGCCGGGCCGCCTTCCGACCAACACCCCGGGCGAATTTGCGAAGGCATGTGCGGGAGATGGAGCGCAACGGGGAGTTGGAACCGATCCCTGAGGTTTCAGCGACGGCTCACTAATCACCCGCCTTCTGGCAACTTCGTGCCCGGGCGTCACCGCTCCAGCTCGTGCATCTCTTTCACCAACCGGCTCCTCACCGGGCCGGGCGGTGTCGTGTCTAGCGCCCTGCTGATCTCGATGTACCGCTCGCGAACGGACTGGAATCCCGGGCTTTGATAGAGGCCCACTGCCCACTTCCGCTCCGCCGCCGTCCAGAGCCGGAGGTACGGCTCGTGTATGTGCTCAACATACGACGGCTCGGCGTCGCTCGACCCGTGCCAGATGTCGAGTTCGGCGATCGGCGAGCCTAGCAAGCGCGGCAGGAGGTACAGGTTGCTGAACATCGTCTGACGAAGTTTTCTAGCAGCGCCGATCTCGTTGCCCGCACGGTGCAGCGCGAGGCTCCAGCACAGAAAGTGATCTGGTACACCAATATCGTCAGGAAATTCCTTCTCGAACCACTCGAACGCGGCGAGAGCACCGTCGTTGTCATCGAGGAGCATGTAGTGGGGGCCGACTTGGTAGCGCTTGCCCGCGCCGTCCCGATAGAAGCCGTGCTCCTTTTTCTCCTTTTCGAGCTTGCGCTCGTAGCTTCGTAGGCGGGATCGAATCTTCTGCTCTTCGGTCTGCGGCACCGATATTCCCCTGGGTGACCTGTAACATCGTAGCCCTGGCCTGCCTGCATTAACTGGTCCAGGTTTAGAGTTAGTTTACGCAGCTTCGTGGTTCATGGGTAATTCCTTTCCAGGTACGATGATTTTAGGTGCAGGCGTCCGATAACTCAGCGCGCTGTGCGGCCGAATGGTGTTGTAGTGAACGCGCCACTGCTCGATGAGCACTTGTGCTTCTCTCAGCGTGTAGAAGATTTCGCCGTTGAGCAGTTCATCGCGCAGCTTGCCGTTGAAGGATTCGCAGTAACCATTCTCCCAGGGGCTCCCCGGCGTGATGTAAACAGCCTTCGTGCCGAGTCGTGCCAGCCACTGCCGGAGTTGTTGAGCAACCATCTCCGGGCCATTGTCCGAGCGGATGTGCTCAGGGATGCCATGGGTCTCCATCAAATCTGCGAACACGTCGATCGCGTCTCGGGCCCGGATGCGCCGGGCCACATGGATCGCCAAGCACTGACGGGTGTATTCATCGATCACCACCATCAGCTTGAGGGTGCGGCCGTCATCGGTCCGGTCGAACACGAAGTCCCAGGACCACACATGGTTGGGCCGCTCGGGGCGCAGCCGGATACAGGAGCCGTCGTTGAGCCACAGTCGGCTTCGCTTCGGCTGCTTCGACGGTACTTTGAGACCCTCACGGCGCCAGATCCGCATCGCCCGGCCATGGCTGACCTGCCAGCCCTGAGTCTCGAGTAAGGCGTGGACTCGCCGATAGCCATAACGCCCGTATTGACCCGCCAGTCCGACGATGGAACCTGTTAGGGCTGATTCGTCCACTCGGGGTTGGGGCTCGTAACGAACCGCTGATCGGGAGATGCCCAGCGCGCGACAGATACGCCGTTGCGAATAACCCAGGCACGCTTGTGCGTGGCTTACCGCCTGCCGCTTCCGCGCTGGGCTCAGTATTTTCCCTCGGCGACCTCTGTGAGGATCAGCTTGTCGACGGTGAGATCCGCGACCGCCCGCTTCAGCCGGGCGTTCTCCGCTTCCAGTTCTTTCAGCCGCTTGGCTTGGTCGATTTTCATCCCGCCGTAGCTCTTGCGCCAGCGATAGTAAGTCTGGTCGCTGACGCCGATCTGCTTGCAGGCTTGGCTGACGGTTTTTCCCTGGCTCAGCAGAACGTCGGCGCCCCTAAGCTTGTGAATGATCTCTTCCGCGTTATACCGTTTCTTCGGCATGGTTCAGATCTCCTCAGGTGGCTTTTTACCACTTTTGATCTGGACCAGTTATTTCAGGCTAGGTCACTATATGAGGACCAACTCCTCAGAAGCCCCAGAGTTCCAGCCAACAGGGAATTCATGAGCTGCCGGGCTCGTAACTAACGGCTGTATGGGAGCGCTGTTCACGCTGGTCACTCTTGGGTGTCTACAGTTCAGCTGATCTACAACATTTACGTAAATCGTTGCTACGCCCGGAAGACGCGCTTTTCGATGTGGGTTCAGAAACCAGAAGAAGTCGCGGCAGAGCGCAACCTCGCGAGCCTGAAGCGCTACCTAGTGGATATTTGAATATGATAGTACGTGATCTAGGGTAATAATACGTGGAGTTTCTTGAAGGTGAGAGGGTTTCTTTCGATGAAATGTTTCCGGAAGGGATTTTCTGTAAACAATAGATGGAATCAACTGCGTCCCTGAACCCGATAGAGCACCACCAGCAAGCCCAGCCCCCCGCTACCAAGAAATGAAGCGCCCGGAGTCGTGAGGGTTTCGGACGCTTTGTCGTTTCTGACACGCGAGGCCGTGAGGGCTGATTCGGACAGTCAATCGCCCCGGAAAACGCTGAGAATAGGGGCCGCTTTCGGCCAAGAGCGGACGTTAGCGATTGGCGTGATCCGACCTAATTACCCTGTCCGCGGAGGTACCGATCGAACCAGTCCAGTGTCTCCCGGATGAGCACGTCTTGGGGCACTAAGTGAGCGGCGGGTGTAACAAAGAGTTTCTTGTGTTCCGGCTCCGTGCCCAGGAGTTCGAACATGGGCTTTTGCGATGTCTCCAGGGGAAAGTCAGTGTCGTACTCTCCATTTATCATGAGGACAGGGGTACGGACGCGGGTCACGAAGTTGAATGTGTCTACCTCGGGCAGGAAATGACTGACGTCATCCAATCCCCCGACGTTGAGGACCGCGGTGTCAATGCGTCGTTCTTCTAGGACAAGCACGATCGGCGCGAGCCAACCGCCCCAGCTGAAACCATAGAACCCCAGCCTGTCAGTATTGATATCCTCCCGGAACTCCAGATAATCGATTGTTCTCGACAGCTCCTGCAGCCACTCGATCACGAGATTTCGGAAACGGGTCGTCTTGGGCGTCTCTGGCGCAGACCAAAGGCTGTCATACGTCATGCTGAAGTCAGCGTCGTCACGGTCAAAAGTCCCCTTGAAGATGGGCTGAGCTACGACTCTGCCGCTCCTTACGATGAAGTCAAAGGCCGGGAGATACTGCTCGTCGACGGATTGGGAGTTTATGTCGTCACTGCCTGGCCAGTAAATCACAGTCTCTAACGGTAATTTGATGTTGGTGGGAATGTAGAGGAGCGCCGCTCCGCGCTCCCCGGACGGAAGGTCAAAGGCCACCCTCTCCCGAGTCCAATGCTCAGATGTGTCAACGGCCACCACTTCGGCATTCAGGGGAAGGGAATCGTAAACATACATTCGTCGGTAGATCATGAACTCAGCGTCTGATACGGGCTCCTCTTTCCGGAAATCGCGGCGAACCAACGGTTCCTCCGGCTGCCGAAGCCTGACGAGCTTCTCGTCGTTATCGAACGTCCGAACCAAACGGAAGCCGTGGGTCGAATCCCTGTTCCAGGGAGACTTCGGAATAATTCCTGTCGCTTGGTAGGGTGGGTCCGTCCAGGCGCCACCACTCGTGCATCGCGCGCCATCCCCTGTCTCGTTCCAGCACCATTCCCGGACGTTTCCGACGAGATCGAATACACCCACAGTGGTCATCGACCGGTTCTCCCCAACAGGCCTTGGGCCGTCGCCTCCGAAATTAGCCCTGGGTGCGATGATCCAGCTGCTGCCCTGGTAAAAGCGGCGCGCCATTTCATGGTGGAAATGGGTAGGGAGTTCCTTTTCCGCGAACACGGCAAATGCCTCAGCCTCGTACCAGCTCACCCCGCTCACCGGGTGATCGCCCTGTCCGGTGGGATACGCACCGCCGCTCCAGTCCGAGGGGCCAGGCCGCCCAGTCCGGTCGACGAAGTTGCTCACCGCCTCTTCCCAGGGAACTTCCTTTCCGTCCTGGACAAAGGCTTGGGACCAGTACTCACGCCTGTCGTATCCACCGGCCGCAACAAAACGCTCGTACTCGCGATTGGTTAGCTCGAAGCGATCCATGAAGTAGTCGGCATAGTCCACCAGATCGCGGGTGAATCCCGGAATCCGCACCATCTCTTCGGGGAGGGCGTCCACGGGATCCAGCTTAACTGGACGCATGGGCGGCACTCCTCTCCACTCGGCGCCATAGAGCGCTTCATCCAGAATCTGGACGCTTCGATGTCCTTGCAACTCAAACCGCAAACGGTATCCGTCGTCAAGCGCGAACCGAATGTTTCTGAGTGGCGTCGTACCCAGGTCCTCCCACTTGTCTTCTTCGGCGACAATTGATTGACGGTACACTCGAGCACCGGAGGGTTCGGTCTCGATGTCGACGGCCCACGAAAACCCTGCCCACAAATCTTCGGGAGTAGCATCGTCGGTTAGCAACGGCTCAACTTCAGTGGCAAGGACGAAAGCAGCGCGATTGTCACCGCGGTCACGCAGGCGATCTATTTCCAAGAGCTGCTTCGTAGCCCACACTACGCGGCCTGTTAATGTGTCGTCCACGACAGCAACAGGCGCATCACGGTACTGGTCCGGCAGGAATCGATCGACCGAGAATAGACCGACAGCTACCACGACCATCGCAACAGTTAACAGATCCAGCCGCTTGGCGGTTTGATGGGTAATCGAACGGGTGCGGTCGACTTCAGATTCGCGCTTGATTCCCTCGGGTGTGGCCTCAAAGGCCCATGCGAAGAACAGTGCGAAGGGTAGCCCTAGCGCCAATAGCGCAACAATGATTCGAATCACCGAATCCGGCGATTCATATATTTCCAGGACCAGTGAGCTGACTTCGATGATCACCCAAGCAGCTACCACATACGCGACAGCTACCCGGAAAACGTTACGGCGCTTGAGTCACCTGGGAGAGTCGAAGATCGGAAGAG
>PVMK01123284.1_pt1 | contig 13295 bp, 8 predicted proteins | sample 1853481 | NCBI WGS metagenome assembly PVMK01 (sample SAMN08533507, study PRJNA380276) | Marine sediment metagenome, whole genome shotgun sequencing project.
TGGTAAAGAGTTTAAGCTTGGCTATTGTTCTGAAGTGCTAAACCCTCAATTTTTTACTATAGGTAATTTTTTCTATTGCGGCCCATTTGCTTATTTTGGAACGAACAAGAATAATCCTGTTGTGATTGGTGATTATGTAATGTTTGGTCCCAAATGTATTATACAAGGGGGAAATCATGACGTTAACTTTGAGGGTTTTATGTACCAAAATACAAATATAGAACATAAACAGGGGGAAATTAAAGTCGGAAATGGTGCATGGTTTGGATCAAATTGTACCATTATTAGCGGGGCAGACGTTGGGGAAGGAAGTATTATAGGGGCTATGTCACTCGTGAACAGAAAGATTCCACCTTTTGTAATAGCAGGCGGGGTACCTGTAAAAGTTATAAAGCCTCGTTTTAAGAATATTACCCAGATTCAGAACACCTTAAAAAACACTCAGAGTGATTACTCTTTAAACGAAATTTTAGAGTTACACAAAAACATTGGCTTTAATTACCCGCGCTAAGATAACTATAATATAAAAGAGTTATGTTCAAATATGGTGTTTAGGGAGTTGAAAAAAGCGGCGTATCTGGTTAAGTTTGATGTTAGCAGATATTAAACCAACCTATAGGGATACGACACCATGAGCAATAGTAGCGTTTTTGAAATAGAAATTCGAGACGCAATCGCAGATGCACTAACGGAGATGTTAAAACGGAAGCGCAGCATTAATTCATCATGCAGTACAAACAGAGCTGGCCGCATTTATGGAGCAATATAGCAACCAATCAACTAATGAAGGTAGAGCATCTGTAGTACGCAATGGTTATCTGCCAGATCGAGAGATATTGACTGGCATTGGCTCAGTTCCCGTGAAGATGCCTAAAGTACGCTCTAGAGCAGGAAAGACGGTGACTATTAAAAGAAATGAGTAAAATTGCTTTTATAGGCCCACTACCACCTCCGCTTGGAGGTGTTGCGGTAGTTAACCAAAGTTTTCAGGAAATTGATTATTCTTGCTATGAGGTCACATATTTTAATACCTCAAATCAAAATAGCCGTGAGAACTTATACAAGAGATTTCCGTGGAATAGTATTTTTAGAGATTTGAGAAAAAATAAAGCTATTGAGCGTTTTATTAAGAAAGTGAACCCAGATGTCATTAATATTTTTATAACATCTGGTACGTCTATTTTAAGAGACTTTCTATACCTTAAAACAATACACAAATACAACATTCCTGTTGTTATACACTTCCACTCAAAAATAAAAGGTGAGTTTGCACTTACGCCGTTTAGGCTTAAAGTTACAGGTTACTTTTTTAATAAATATGCAAAGAAAATTATTTTGTTGTCTGATGAGCATTTTACATTCTTCTCACATTATTTTGGTGAGAAGTGCTGTGTTGTTATAGAGAATTTTGTTAATTATTCTGATTATGATAATGAAATAGAAAAGAAATGCAGTCAGTTTTTATTTGTGGGTCGTCTTACCAAAGAAAAGGGTTTTCTAGATTTGCTTAATGCCGCAATAATTTTAAAGGAAGGCGGTATTAAATGTGAATTTCATATTATTGGCCTAGCAGCTACTGAGCAGCAAGAAAAAGAAATTATGGATTTTATTGATAATAATCAGTTGCGTGAATATATTATTTTATATGGCGCTGTTTTTGGCAAAGACAAGTTAGAGCTTTTTAAAGTGTCAAAGTATTTGATTTTCCCAAGCCATTTCGAAAACTCGCCAGTAGTACTAAAAGAAGCTATCGCTGCGAAAATGGCGATTGTAGCTTCAAATATTCAAGCTAATAAAAATATTCTAAAAACTCGAGAGAATAATATTTTTTTTGAAATGGGTAATAGTTATGATTTGGCGGAAAAAATTGTTTTGTTATTGAATGATAAAGGAAAGAGTCAAGCAATGTGTGCTGAGTCTGCAAGAATTTCGGAGTACGATGTGAGCATTGCTAAAAAAAAGATTCAAGCTGTTTTTGATGAGTTAATAACAAAAAATGCGTAATGAATTTCTATTGTTTCTAGCAAAAATAAATTTTATCTATCCAAATTTTTTGGGCTTAGAATTTATACGATATAAATCTTTTTTAAAAAGAAATTATCTTTCTTACGATAACACTTCTACGCTTATTGAGTCTGTCAATGCAGCTCTTATGAATATTCCTTATTACCAACAAATGGGCATAAAAAATATAAATAGTGTCTAAGCGTTAGAAAATGCGATTCCTTTTATTGATAAAGATATTGTAAGGAAGTCTTGGGAAAGCTTTTTGTTGCCTGGTATGGATAAAAACAAGGTTGTTGAAGGTGCGACGGGCGGCACATCGGGTAGACCTTTAAAGCATATTATTCAAAAAAATAGGCATGTTGTTGAGTTAAATACAATATTTTCAATGTGGGAAAAAGCAGGTTGGAAAGGTGATATAAGGGCTGTTATCAGGAATAAACATCTTAAGCCTAATCAGGTTTTTTCTGTAGACCCTATAAAAAAAGAAGTGATATTTGATGGTTATAATACAGATGATGTATATTATGAAAAAATATATAATGTGTTAAAACTTTATAGTATTCAGTTTATTCAAGCATATCCAAGCAGTGCTTATCAATTCTCTGTTTTCTTAAAAAAGAAAAATAAAGATACTTCGTTTATCAAAGGTTTTCTATGTGGTTCTGAAGGTTTAACAGAACTGCAGCGACAGTTAATTTCTAAAGATTTACAAATGTCTGTCTATAATTGGTATGGTCATTCTGAGAAACTCGTCCTTGGCGGACCTTGTAAGCATAACGATGCGATTCATGTTGAGCCGACTTATGGCTATTTTGAGTTGATTGATGATCAGGGAAATAACATCAAAAAAGAAGGACAAGTGGGAGAAATAGTTGGAACTTCACTGCATAATCCATATATGCCAATGCTAAGATATCGAACCGGTGACTTTGCTGAATATGCCGGTGGTTATTGTCCTCATTGCAAACGATACCTGCCGCTGATCAGGAATATTCAAGGAAGACGGGATATAAATAAAATTTATTTATCTGACGGCACCTATGTTTCAATCACTGTTCTAAATTTGCATTCAGATTTGTATACCCATATTAATGGAATGCAGTATGTTCAAAATAGAAAAGGTTTTTTGGAAATATATTTGGTTAAAGGGGAGGGGTTTTCTGATGCGGTCGAGAGCAGGTTTCAAGAACATTTTAATTTGATTTTTGCAGATAAATGTGAATATGAAATCATTTACAGAGACAAGCTTATTAAAGAAAAAAATGGTAAATTTTTGGAGTTAAAACAATTAATTGAAGATTAATTCTATGCCTCAACTCACTCAAAAATTAGGCTCTGGTGAAATGGTTATCCAGGACTTACCTTACTCCCAGCTGAAACAAGACGCACGGTAGCTGGGCTATCAAAATCAACGCCCCTGATTAGATAGGTCTTGATACGCATATCTATTTGCTGCGCTGTAATGTGTAAATACCAAGTCGGAGCATTCGGAAGTACTATGTAATGACCCAAACCGCGAACTTTGATTTCCAGCTTTGGTGACGGCTCGCTGGATTTTGAAAATCGCGTATAGATTCGACAAACGTTTCCATGTGGCCAATAATTTTAGTTTTACAATCGATAAAGCTTTTCGTGAGGCAGATATCGGAATTCCGGTCCGGCGACGAAATCTGCATGTATGCACCTGGGCACAGGATATATAACCGGATTCCAAATAATATTTTTGGTTACCTTCGCGCATTCCTGCCAGCGATTGTATTGGGTGAAAATGACAGCGCTAAATTTGTTGAAGGCGAGAAAATTGGATGCGCATGTAAGTTTAACTCAGTTGAATTATCAGCGTTATTGAATAGTATTAGTTTGATGACTTAGAAAGAAAAAGAATCGAATTGAGTTGATTCGGAAAAAGTATGCTAAAAGTAATTTACATATCAAAATAAAGAATCTTATATTTCAATGAAACAACTTACACAAAAACTCGGCTCAGGTGAAATGGTTATTCAGAACTTACCTTACCCACAATTAGGTAGTGGTATGATCATTGTAAAAAACCACTTCTCAATAATAAGTGGCGGTACAGAGGGCTCTACGGTCACAGCTGCAAGAAAAAGTTTAATTGGTAAAGCAAAGGAACGACCTCAGCAAGTAAAACAAGTTCTTGACACTTTAAAAAAACAAGGGCCAATGCAGACCTATCGTGCCGTGATGAAAAAGTTAGATGCCTACTCACCCTTAGGCTATAGCTGTGCAGGTGAAGTAATTGAAGTTGGTGATGATGTTACTGAGTTTAAAGTAGGCGATTATGTTGCTTGTGCAGGAGTAGGATATGCGAACCATGCCGAGATAGTTTCTGTCCCTGTAAATCTATGTGTAAAGTTGAGTGAAGACGCGAATTTAAAACACGCAGCCTATAACACCTTGGGTGCAATTTCCATGCAAGGAGTACGGCAAGCTGATTTGCGCGTAGGAGAAACTTGTGTTGTCCTAGGGTTAGGATTATTGGGTCAATTAGCCTGTATGATCTTAAAGGCATCAGGTGTAAATGTTATCGGTGTCGATGTGCTTGACACGTCTGTAGATATAGCCAAGAAAAATGGTATTGTTGATCATGCATATTCAAGAAATACGCCAGGCATCGATGCTAAGATTCAACAAGCGAGTTATGGTGAGGGCGCAGATGCCGTGATCATTGCTGCGGCTACACCTAGTACAGACCCAATTAATTTTGCAGGTGTTATCGTTCGCAAAAAAGGGACAGTGGTGGTTTTGGGTGCAGTGCCTACTGGTTTTGACCGAGACCCTCATTGGTATAAAAAAGAACTTGAATTGAAAATGGCTTGTTCATATGGGCCTGGTCGTTATGATTTAAACTATGAAGAAAAAGGGATTGACTATCCATTAGCTTATGTTCGCTGGACAGAAAAAAGGAACATGGAATCGTTTCAAAGACTAATCGAGAAAGGTTTGATTAATCTTGAGTATCTAACAACGCATCAATTTGATTTTGAAAATGCACCTAATGCATTTGACCTTGTTGCCAATAAAACAGAGCCTTATATTGGCATTGCTTTGAAGTATGATGCTGATAAAGCGGTGTCTAAAAATTTAATCGCTGTTGGTGATGTTGATGCCGAAGGAAAGGTGAATATTTCTTTCATTGGCGCGGGAAGTTATGCCCAGGGCAATCTACTTCCGAATATACTCAGTCATAAAGATGTTACGAGAATAGGTGTTTTAACCAACACGGGCACTACTTCAAAACGTGTTGCTGAAAAATTTAAATTTTGTTTTTGCGCATCTAAAGAAAGTGATGTACTTGATGAGAAAACAAATACGCTTTTCATAGCAACTCGTCATGACTCTCATGCTGAGTTTGTATTAAAAGGTTTGCAGGCGGATAAAAATATTTTTGTCGAAAAACCTCTTTGCCTTACAAGCAGTGAGTTAGAAGAAATTACTGCCTTGCAACAAGATAAATCTAAAGCCGTCATGGTTGGATTTAATCGCCGCTTCTCGCCTTTAACTCAACTGCTCAAGAAAAAGTTAGGTGCTGGCCCTATGGCAATGATCTATCGTGTTAATGCGGGCGATATACCGAAGGATACATGGATACAAGATTTAGAAATCGGCGGTGGTCGTATTATTGGGGAAGCTTGTCATTTCATAGACTTGTTGACACATATTAATGGCAGTTTACCTAAATCCATATCTGCAATGTCTATGCCTGATGCGAATGGTTTAAATGATACGGTTAATATATCTATTCAGTTTGAGAATGGCTCTATAGGTATAGTGGCTTATTATGCTAACGGTGCTAAGGATTTAGCTAAAGAGTATGTGGAGGTTTTTGCGTCAGGAAGTACAGCTATTATTAATGACTTTAAAGAGCTGAAAGTTTATGGCAAAGGTAGGCCTTTCAAGAAAAGGCTTATTAATCAGAATAAAGGTCAGAAAGAAATGGTAGGTGCATTTATTGATGGCTTGTTGAAAGATGGCTCTAGCCCTATTCCCTATGAAGATATTTATGCAGTAAGTAAAGCTGCATTTCTAACATTAAAGTCATTGCAGAATGGAAGCAAACCTTACGATGTCTTTAGCGAATAAAGCCTTTATTAGTTTAAAAGAATATTGTGAGGCAGAAAATTTTAAAGGCTGGGATCCTTACGATGGGCTTAATTCAAAGATATTTCAGGCTACGCCTTTAAAGCATTGGGATGTTGCCCGCTTAGTCTGGATTCAAAGTTTTAAACGTAGCCCTATTAATTTTAGAAAACTGCTGCTTGTGCCTAAAGCACATAATGCAAAAGGCGTTGGTTTATTTTTAAACGGCTACTGTAATTTATACAAGCTGGCAAAACAGGGTGAAACCAGGTTTGGTAGTGAGGCCGAGTTATTACAATTAATAACTGAACTTTCAGATTTGTTGCTGGCCATGCAGAACACGGAATATTCAGGTGCGAGTTGGGGCTATAATTTTGACTGGCAGGCGAGACGATTATTTTTTTTCCCCGCTAATACACCTACCGTTGTTGCTACTACATTTTGCGCTAGCGCTTTGTTTGAATCTTATGAAATTACTCAAAATAAAAGCTATTTAGAAGTGGCGTTGTCATCAGCCAATTTTGTATTAAAGGATTTAAATCGTAGTGAGTGCAAAGGTGGTTTTATTCTTTCGTATAGCCCGTTACAAGGTAATGACACGGTTTATAACGCCTCGTTGTTAGGCGCTAAGCTTTTAAGCTATTGCTATTACCACACGGGTAAGGAAGAGTATAAAAATACTGCCAAGCAGATTGTAAGTGGGGCTTGTGCTGGGCAGGCGGAAGATGGCTCTTGGGTTTATGGCTTATTGCCGGTGCAATCATGGATTGATAGTTTTCACACAGGCTACAATTTAGAAGCGATAGCTTGTTACTCACGTTTTTGTGGTGATGATGAATACCAAGATAATATAGAGAAAGGTTTAGATTTTTACCTAAAGCACTTTTTTCTTTCTGATGGCACACCTAAATATTATCATGATAAAACTTACCCCATTGATATTCATTGCCCTGGTCAGTTGTGGATCACATTAAGCGCTGTGCAACAGTGGTCAAAAAATCATGAGCTAAGTAAAAATGTGCTGAATTGGTCAATTGAAAATATGCAAGATGACAGTGGTTATTTTTATTACCAATTAAAGAAAGGCGTTAGTTCAAAAATTTCTTATATGCGCTGGAGCAATGCTTTTATGTTTAATGCTTTAAGCTGTTATCTGTCGGAAGATTATGGAAAATAGATTAATCAATGGGGTAAAAGTTTATGCCCCACTTTCGCGTAAAGCTTTAATTGATTTTGCTTTTACCCATAAAAGCTTATTGGTTGCAGTAAATGCAGAAAAGATTCTGCACGTCACCGATCAATCTCGTGACATTATTAATCGTAATGTTGGTTTCCCCGATGGTGTTGGCGCTATTATGGGTCTTAAGAAAGAAGGGCTAAGCGATGTTGATAAAATACCCGGTTGTGAGTTGTGGCTGGATATTATAAAAGCACATTATCGTGATAAGCGCTTTTATCTAGTTGGCGGTAAAGATACGGTCATAGAACAAACTGTCGCTCAACTTAAAGAAGAATTTCAGGGCATCGATATTGTTAACTATCGTAATGGTTATTTAAAAACTGATTTTGAAAGACAAGTTCTGATAAATGACATTATTGAGAAAAAACCCGATGTAGTGTTTGTAGCCATGGGCTCACCCAAGCAAGAATTATTGATGGAAGAAATAAGCCAAAAGCACCCTGCTTTATATCAAGGCTTGGGGGGAAGTTTTGATATGTACACGGGTAATGTTCAGCGTGCACCTGCTTGGTGGGTGGAGCATCATGTTGAGTGGCTGTATCGGTTGCTGAAAGAGCCTTCTCGAATTAAACGCCAAATCCATTTGGTTCGTTTTTTACTCTTGTTAATGCTCAATCGATTTTAATTTTCATAGCAAATATATAGGTCCTGTTATGTAACTACTCACCCCATGAGACCTTTGCAAAGCACGCCCGTTAAGATTTGAACCATCTCAAGTACGTTCAACTGAAGCACTTAGAATAAATTATTTTATCTCACCCACCTAAAATCGGTAATTTTTCATTCTTCACAATAGGTAACTTCAAATACTAGTGCTTGAGGATCTAATCTACGTCGATTCTCAGCTTTTGACTCACCAAAGGCATTGCCGGATCTATAAACTTCTGGGGCAGAATCACAATCCCGCGCAGTAAATTGACGTAGCTGTATATTCTGTTGCATCTTTAACTGTTGGTGCAGTAGTGAAATATATTGCTTCAATCTTTCTGCTGACACACGCTCTTTTTTATTTGGCCAAACACTCATCATAATCGAAAAACGTTTTTCACAATCATTACGTTTCAATAGTTGCTCATAAACCCTTAACCCATAATCCAGGCTTGTTTTTAGTGTTTTACTAACAACTTTTTCGATACCTTCGGTTTGTTTAGCCGAATAACTACCAGTAAAAATATCATCACTTGCAATAGGTGAAATACTAAGCCGAGTATTGAGTAATACGTGAAGGTGTCGTAGTAATGGTATAAAATGCCAAGGCCTAATCGTCAAGAAGATGTAACCTAAGAAAAACAGAAGGAAACAGATAAACATGGTAGTTTCTGAAATGCCAAGATATAATCCCATGAGACCTATTATGCCCAATAGGGTATGCAGTAGCACAATAATGAATACAATTTCTGACGCACAAAAACCAGCTCTTTGCATCAAATGATGCAGATGGTAACGATCCGGCGTAAACGGAGATTTCCCCAGCCAGACTCGTCGCAACATAACAATAACCGTGTCCATGAGGGGAACAGAAAACAACCAAAGTGCTGTTACTGGTGTCATTGCTCGATTCGATCCCTGAGAGATGTCCACTAATAACCAAGCTAATAGTAGTCCCAATAACATACTGCCATTGTCACCCAGGAAAACTCGTGCGTAACGCTGTTTACGATAACGAAGGTTAAAATATAGAAAACCCAGCACGCCACCAATAAGTGCTGTAGTCAACATGAGATTATGTCGGTCATCAGCTATGAACGCCACAGTGCCGATTAATAATAGGGTTACAAATGAAACAGACCCCGAAAGTCCGTCAACACCATCGATCATATTGAGTGAATTGATGACACCAATAACAGCAAAAATAGTAATAGGAATCACAGCATGATAGGTTTGTAGAGACGCGCTAAAAAGTATTCCACCAAAATCACTCAGTGCCACGCCACCAAACAAAATCATAATGATTACGGAAAGTATTTGAATAAAAAAACGCGACTTATAATTTAGCGTTAGTGCATCATCTGCAAAACCAATGGTAAAAATAGTGATTGAGATAATTCCTAGCGCAGCATACTTATGAAACGAATCAGAATCAATGCCGATCAAAAAGAAAATGGCAACACATAAGGCCGCCAATACACCAACGCCGCCAACAAAAGGTGTGTCTGTATCATGCAGTTTATGATTATCGCCAGGAGTGTCAGATATGTTAACAGCATTCGCAGCACTAATAGAGAGACGAATAAAGACTATAGATACCAGAACACACAATGCAAATAGTAATAATAAATTCATAAGAGCTTAATCATTTAATTTAATGATTACATAGACGAATGAATACTAGACAACTAACTTACTGTGCTTTGAAATTATCCTAAAAATAAATATACGTGTAGGATTCAAGTCAAATACCTCTAACAAAGCTGGAGGCTTGGCATCAATATAGGTTTATATTGATCAATTCTAGGGTCTTCAGTTTCTTGGTGTCAAATATAATTCCTTATCATCTCTTAGTCCCTTCCAACTGTAGAAACATGATATCCCCTTGCCCAGAACTTTTGACCGGTGAAGTTTCTCTTTCGCTCCAGGTAGTTCCTAGCAATTGATATTGCACTTTTTCCTTTTATAAACCCAACAACCTGGGCTACTGAATATTTTGGAGGAATGTATATCAGCATATGAATATGGTCTGCCATCAAATGCCATTCCTCAAGTCTACATTCCTTCTGAATTGCCAACTCTTTCAGTAACGGGCCAACATACTAGCGCAAATCCTTATAAAGACTCTTCTTCCGATACTTCGGTATCTATACAATATGGCACTTACAATCCCATGCCGTATGGTTTAAACTTCCTTCATTCATTGGTTGTTTCCTCATCTTTTGAACTCTAGGTGGTTCATAGATAGGCGAGGCTTCCAATGAATCTCGGAATTATCAAACTTCTATAGTCCACCGGAAAAAGCCAATAGTTTACCCATTGTAAATTAATCTGACTTTTTATAACTGTATTGATGAACATAGCGAGATGAAATCTTAGACATGTCGTTAAACACAATACCTTTTAACTTTACACCTGACTGAGAAAGTCTTCTGATACTCTGCTGCAACTCTCGTTTAGGATGCAATCCGGCCTTGACCACCATGAATGTCGCACCAACCATCTTACCTATAATCGCAGCATCTGTAACAGCCAAAATGGGCGGTGTGTCAATAATGATTAAATCATATTTTGTAGTTATAACCTCAAGAAGTGCACTAAAGCGATCATGCAACAATAATTCCGACGGATTCGGTGGTATCGCGCCTGTTGGGATAAAGTCGATGTTGACCTGTGGTATTCCACGAATCGCTTCTTGAAGCGTTATAAGGTCTGAAATTACCTCAGAAAGGCCGTGCTCTCTACTAACACATAGTTGAGTATTAAGCGTACCTTTACGCATATCAGCATCAATAAGTAATACTTTTTTTCCAGCTTCAGCCATTACTACCGCCAAATTTATTGCAATAAATGTTTTGCCAACACCAGGACTTGGACCCGTAATCATAATGATGTTATTTTGCGCCTCTAACAAAGAGAAATGTAATGTAGTACGCAAGCTACGCAAACTTTCTATCGCAGAATCTTCTTTGTATCTTACAGCTAGAATGGGAGGCCATTTTTCATTTGATTTATGCTTCTTAGTAAATTCTTTATAGAGCGACTCCTGGATCTTACTATGTGCAACCGCTGCATAAACAGGAACATACAATAGCTTCTCAATTAAATCTGGATCCTCCATACCACGACGCAGCGTTTTGCGAATAAATACCGCAATCACGCCTAAAAACAATCCTAAAATAGACGCAGCACCAAAGATCAATGTCTTATCAGGTCTAATGGCTTTATTAGATAATACTGCATAATCAATTATCCTTATGTCGCCTACTGTCCCTGCCTTCGTTACACGCAATGTCTGTGCATTATTTAGTAGCGTCGTATAGAGGCCTTCACTCACTTTCACATCTTGAGATAATCCTAAAATAACTTGTTGAGTTTCCGGAAGTGCATTTATCATTTTGTCATAAGAACGCATCTGTTTCTGCAAGCGATATATTTGCTTATCAACCGCAATAATATTTGGGTGCGCTTTGGTGAATCGCTGTCTTAACTCATCTCGTTTTTGTTGTAAGAGTGTGGTTTGAGTTTTTATTTCCACAATCCCGTTTAGAATATGTTGTGTCTCTATAGCTAAATCAATCGAACCTTTATTGTTTCTATATTCATTTAAAATAATGGTAGCATCTTCCCATTTCTTTTTAAGCATGGGTAGTTGCTTATCCAGAAAATCCAAGGTTTTTTGCGATTCGGCTGATTTATGTTCAACGTTTTTCTGTACATAAATATTGGCGATTTCATTTAATATCCGCACCGCATACTTGGGATCATAAGATTCCAATGTAAGTTCCAGTATGCCTGTATGTTTGCCTTTCTCGGAAATAACCAAATTATTTCTTAATTGCTCCAATGTATCATTTACAGATTGCTGCATGATGATAAATTGAGTGCCTGGACGAGATCTTAATAGGGATACAAAAATGGCAATAGACTCTTGATTATTGTTCAACTTCTTTTTTATAAATTCACCAACCTTACCTTCAACAATCACCTCTTCGTTATCATCCATAAGCTGGAAATGGCCTTGTCTACCCGCTAACAAAGTCAGCTCTTTACCCTGCAAATGCATCGGAACGGTAAAAGTTTCCACTCGAATAGCTTCTCCTCCCCAGGCATTCTGCGTACGCCAAAACAAAGGACTAGAAATTACTTTATCTTTGTTACGCAATTGAAATATTCTCGCAATAGCTTCACCAACAAACGGGAAATATTTAGGCCTAGCAATAATATCAAGATCCAAGTTATGAATAGCTTTTCCTAATATCATTCTGGATTTAATAAGCTCGATTTCAGCCATTACAGGAATTTCTGTAACCATCAAATCGGATAATGCTTCCATCCCTGACAATGATTCTGATCTCTCATTGACTTGCAGTCAGCACATCGGAGCTGAATACCGGTTTCTCAAGATAAGCCTTAGTAGCACCCAGAAAAAGAGTTGCAAGAACGGCCAACACTACAATCCACTTGCCGTCTATCAATGTATCTAATGACTCACCCAAATCAATTTCATCTTCATATTCATCCTGAGATGATGAATAGTTAACTGGAGCTTCTTGCTTATCTATATTGTAAACGGCATTTTATAAAAATATATGCATGAATTATTTGCTATAGATTATTTGACATTTTTTGGAATTATCTCTACATTTACAAACAGTATAAGAAAACAGGTACGCAATTTATACCGTTACCATATTTTATATACTTATCGTTTGAGTAATGGCTGAAGCCGCAATCCCCAATATCAAAAGGGATTATTTGAGAGGTCACTAATTGAATTTAGCAAATTCATAGTCGGTTGAAGTTGTCTAATGATTCGGTTCCAACGAATACCCTCAGCTGTATCAACAAAAACTATATCACGTGGTTGCAATGGAAAACGCTCTGCCAGTATTAAAGCATCAGGGGATTTCGCATTTAAATGGAATATTTCTGATTTACCCGTGCCAGTTCTAAATACAAAGATTCTAGCGGCATCAGAAGTTTCTTGAATAACGCCACCTGACTCACTTATCGCTTCTGTCAATGTCATGCGCGCTTTGTTCATTTTAACACTACGCACCTGCCCCCTGAAACGTCCCATTGTGTTTTCTCCTAATACAAAAACTTTATTGAACGCGTTATCCGGTACGTTCAGAACATCACCGTGCTGAAGAAGTACATTCTGAGAAAGATCCCCTCCCTCATACAAGTTTAGCAAGTTAATACTGTATGACTTATCCTTCCGAGTTAATGTGATATTACGTAGATCAGCTTCCGGTGTCGCGCCGCCTGCATTATTAATTGCTTCTAAAACCGT
>PVMK01126400.1_pt1 | contig 13295 bp, 21 predicted proteins | sample 1853481 | NCBI WGS metagenome assembly PVMK01 (sample SAMN08533507, study PRJNA380276) | Marine sediment metagenome, whole genome shotgun sequencing project.
CAAAAATCTAAAATAATCTCTTTTAGTTGTAAAATAAAATTATCAGGCTAGAACATTTACAATATCTGACTTTGTAATTATTCCCACCAATTTTGATTTTTTAACAACTGGAAGTCCGCTAATATTGTGTTTTATCATGAGGGTTATGGCCAACTTCACGTCTTTATCTGCCTCAATTGTGATGGGATTAGAAGCCATAATATCAGTAGCATGAAATGGGAAAAGATAACTCATCTGATTTGAATGAGTCTCTTCTAGTCCTTTCTTGAATTTGTATTCTTGAACATCTTTAGGATCTGCAGATTCTGCAATCCATTGTGGTATTTGTGCAGGCACATAATCTCTGAATGTGATTATTCCTATAGGTTTCTGATTTCTTTTTATGATCACTCTTGATATTCCATATCTCATCAACAGACTCTCCACATGCAATATTGGGTCACTCGGAGCAGCAGTGATCAGATTTCTTTTCATTACTTTTGAAACTTTAATTGGTGATGAACCTTTTGTAAGAAAAACTGCTGCAAGATCTGTTTTAGTTACAATCCCTCCCAAAGTTTTGTCTTTGTTTAGAATAATTACTTGGCTAATTCTGTGTTTTTTCATCACTTTTGCACATTCTTGTACAGAATTATCTCGGGTTAATGTGAATAATACCCTTTGTTTGAAATCTATTGCTTTTACAGATTTTATTGGCTTTGAACCTAATCCATAAATTTTTTTTGCAATATCTTTTTCAGTAATTACCCCAATTGGCTTTCTTTTGTCTACAACTATTACTCGTTTTATTTTATTTTCTAATAGAATTTCTCTTATTTTTGTGAGTATTGTATTAGGACCTATTATAATTGGTTTTTTGATTAATTTTGATAATTTTAAATTTTTTAAATCCACTCATATTCTATCTAATAATTTGTTAAATGTGTGCTCAACAATATCATTGCTGAAAATCAAACGTGAGAATTTACATACTGATTTAAAGAAATTCCAAACTATTACATTTTATAAAAAAAATTGAAGCAATCATTCGACCAGAATAAAGGGATGCTGTTGTTGCTGCAATCAAAAAGAACGGTGTTGGCGGTGTAACCATTCATCATGTTAAAGGTCAAGGTGCACGAGATCCTCCTCTAGTTGGACAATACTTCAGTAGCGATATGGTCATCTGTGTAGTTGATGATCCTAAATTAGATGATGTCATAGATTCAATTGCAAGTGTTGCTTGTACTAAGACTAAAGATGATGGTAAAATTTTTGTTACGACAGTTGTTGATGCATTTGATATATGCACCAAAAAACGTGGAACCGCATCGATTTGATTTCTAATAAAATCAATTTTGATAATACAGAGATGGTTTAAAAGAATGAAATGATGAAATTCATCATGGGAAAACGGATTACCGTAGTTCTAGATGATGATCTGGTAAAGAAACTACGTGAAAAACAAGCAAAACAAATCAAGGAATCTGTAAAATCAGTAAGCTTTTCCCGTGTTTTGAATATGACATTACGTAAATGTATTAAATAATTCAAAAGTTCAATTCCTGTAAGGCTTGAACCTTTCTTGAGGAATAATCTAGTCCGTTAAAGGGCCTTACAATTCTAGGCGTGAAAATTCAGAGATCATTTTTAGTTTACACTAACTGTACCTTTCATCCAAGGATGTAATGTACAAAGATAATCCCATTCTCCAGATTTCTCAAATGTATATGACCAAGTACTGCCTGCTTGAATAAATTCTGAATCAAACGAGTCTTCAATATCAGTAACTGTATGTGCTACAAAGTCATCGTTTGTCCATGTAACAGTAGTACCTGAATTGATTTCAATTGCTGTGGGATTATAAGATTCTACAATTTCAGGATTGTAGGAATCTTTTACAATAGATACCTTATCAGTTTGAATTTTAATTGCATCACTTGTTGTTGCTTCTCCTAAATTTTCATAAGAAATAATCTCTGGTGCTTCCAAGGATTTTATCAAATCCTCTTGCCATTTTATCATTGAATGACTCCCTTCGCTGTTACTGGGGGTTTCTAACTTGGATAATGAGAAACTATCTTCAACTATTTCTATTATTCCCATAGAGCCACGTTCTTCTTGTATGCCATGAACATGGAATAGGTATTTTCCGGGCTCATTCCATTTTGCCTCAATTATTGCAGTATCTCCATTTGCAACTAGATGAGTTTGTGCAAAGTACGGTTCATTCCATAAAATTCCTGATGGATATACTTTGAAAATTGTACTATGAATATGAAATGGTGATTGTAACACTCCACCAATTCCAATTACATAGAATCTGGCTAGCTCTCCTTTGACAATTTGAATTGGGTTATCCATGTATTGGTTGGAAAATCCATTAACTGGATAGTATTCTGTAAAGTATTCTAAAGCGTTATTTGGATCCATCTCACTTAGAACGAAAAAATATTCTCTTGCAGGCTCCATTGGACGTATTGCAGGATCTATAATCATTGCGCCATACATTCCCATTCTTACATGTTCAGTTGTGGGAAATGCGTGACAGTGGTACATGAATAATCCAGATTCGTGTGCAACAAAATTATACGTGTACTCTTCACCAGGCATTATTTGTGGCCACACTCCATCATTTGCAGAATCATGCGTACCGTGAAAATGAATTGTATGGGCATAAGGAGTTTCATTTACAAATTTAACTGTAACATCATCGCCTTCGGTAAATCTTAGAGTGGGTGCAGGAACTGTTCCATTGTATGTCCATACTGTTGTTCTCACTCCTGGAGATATTTCAATTTCAGCATCTTGAGCAATTAATGTATAAGATAGTGTTTGTGGATTTTGATTTTTGAATTTGGGATAAACATCAACTGATTGTGCCTCAGTAGTCTGAATAGGCGGAGAGTCAATAAATGCAAAAAAGGCAACACTAAATCCAATAATTACTCCAATTACAATATACAAAGTTGTACTTTGTTTCATAAAGATTAATGCACGTTCATTTTAATATGTATTAACCTAAGTTAAAACATGCTATTCAAAAACATTCTAGTCCCGTACAATGGGACAGCAGGTAGTGAAAAAGCATTTAGAAAAGCCATATCTCTGTCAGAAACAATTCAAGCAAAGATTACGATTATTACTTGTTTGGAAGAACGACAAACATTTGGATTTTTTAAGACAAAAGTAAGCAAACAAGAATTTGAAAAAGAATGTAAGATAATAGAAAAACAGCATCTAAAATTGAAAAAATTTGCCAAAGAGCATAATGTTTCATGTAGTTCTAAAATTGTTAAAAATGGATTAGCATCCACCAAAATTCTTGAATTTGCAAAACAACATAATGTAGATCTAATAATAACAACAAGAACAAAACTCTCTTCTCATTATGAAAAACAATATTATCATAGTACAGTTGAAAATATGTTCAGGAATTCACCTTGTCCGATTTTGATTCTATGACAAAAATCAGTTCAGCCAGCATATGTACTATTTGTCATTATACTACATCGTGACAACACAATCTACAAGATGTGAATTAATGAAAATTGTTTTGATTTCTTCTTAGTCACTATTTTTTTGAACGTGAAAAGATCAAATCAGCAATTTTTTGCAGATTAGAATCTGAACCTATACTAACAATTTTAACTAAATCTGTAGTGGTAACCATTCCAATTATTTTACCTCCTTCTTGTACTGCCACTCGATGGATTCCCATATTCTTCATTATTTCAGCAACTTCCCAAACCGTTTCATTTGGAGCGATAACCAACAAAGGATGAGTCATAACTTGTGAAACAGGTACAGAAAGCGAAATCTCTTTACTAGCTATCTTTGTAACAAAATCTCTTTCAGTAAGTATTCCCACAGGTATGTTGTCTTTTGTAATAATAATACTGCCAATTTCTGCTTCAGTCATCATAGAAGCAGCTTTTTTTATCGTTTCTGATTCATCAATTGAGATTATCTTTTTCTTCATGATGTCACTTACAAGATGTCCTTCTCCTTCCATCATAATTTACTGGACATTATACATTAAATTAAATCTTCAATTATCCTATTTTTGGATTAGCGTTCATGTATACATTATTCATACATTTTCATTGAGAATTCTTTCAGATACTTTGAAAAAATTAGAAAACGTACCTAGTTAGTAAAAAATTCTTCAATCAGATGCCTCCCAAAGTAGAATACTCATTGAATAAAGACGGACTATCACTTTATCCAATAATTGTGAAATTGCTAAAGTGGTCCGCTTCAAGAAAGAATTCAAAAATTAAACAATGCCTGTGTAATAGTAAACCTCTAGAAGTATCATAATCATAAATTTGCTCAGTATTATTCATTGAGATGAAAAACTTGTTATTCTAAATAAACTTGGATCTCATTTCAAAAACTCCGCATACTTCACCATGGGAGGAATCCAAAGGATCATGGATACGGCAATTAATGTAATGGTAATTCCAATTGTTATTTTCTTTTTACTCATTTCTTCTTTCTAACTTCTGACAACTCCTAGATATACAATTTTGGGGATAAAAATGGATGCAGATAGGCATATTATTAAAAATCTAGTTTTTAATTTCTTTCAATCCAACAGAAATATTGGTTAGCGGTCTATCTAGTTCATCAGGAATTATAATTAACAATCCGCTATTTTTTTCTACATCATAACAGGTTCCACTAAAACTCTTTTTATTTTTAGCATAACAACCATCTGCAGTATAAAACTCAAAATTATTTTTGGAATCATGAAAGTTATTTTGTTGTACTTTAGATGAAACAAAGTAGACATCAAATCCCACATTGTTACTATTGATTTTTACACTATAATCATATGAAGTATTTTCTTTTGATGTGCATATTGGAATGAATTGAGAAAAACCATCTTTTAATTTTTAATTGTTGTTCATCTTTGTCATATGATTTGTTTTCAACATTAGGATACATGGGCACCACTGAATCAGAAATTAGTTGTTTTCCTTGAAATAATTCAATCTGATTACGAAGTGAATCTATAGCTCTTTTATACAATATTGGTTTCCATGTCCCTTGACAATCCCAAGGATTTAGTTCTACATACGATTTGTCTCCAATGTATTGCAATTCATTATAGGTGTGATTATCAACATTCTTTTCAAATTTTATTTGATTAGAGTCTGTGTTGTTCCAGGAATTTGTAATTTCAAAAAGTATGTTCTTTTGATAGATATCCCATTCAGGTTGTAAATGTACATACACTTCATACTTGTTTACTGCCTGTTCTGAAGCAGAGGCAAATAGGATATTACCATAAAATGCATTAGTCAGAATTAACAAAAAAGCCACAGCAGGTAGAATTCCATAATAGATGTTTTTCATTTTCTTTTTCTTATTTTAGATTTTTACAGCACCAGGTTTGCTTTGTGGAAGATTTGGTTTTTTCTTTAACCAAAGTATTGCAACAATAAATAAAACAGCTGGAACAAGAATTATGACTACCATTAATTCGTAATAAATTTCAAGTCTTTGAGCTGGTTGTGTAGTAATAAACTTCATGACCAGATTTTTCGGGATTATCATAAACTACGGTAGTAAAATCCACAGATCTTTGTACTTTATTTTCAACAATTCCAGATACAGTTACACTTTCTTCAGCAAAAATTGAAGGTGAATGAATTCCTTCTATTCTAATTATGATTGATCCAGAATCACTAAAAACAAAATTTCTGTAATCGCCACCAATTTGACTTAGTCCCTCATCACGAAAAATTTCTTTTCCATTTTGAAAAATTATGATATCATATTTCATTTTTGCAAGATTAGAATTTGTCAGAGGATCATAGAACTGATATACAATTTGGATTTTTTCATGAGTTTTGATAACAGGTGGATCCCATGCTAGATTAACCTCGATGTTTCTATCTGGAGTATATTGTAAAAGTGGAAATTCTAATTTTTTACCTGTTGCATCATGTGGATAATCTGGAATTTCTTTTTCAACAATTACAATTCCTTCCATCCAAGGATGAATTGTACAAAAATATGAGAAAGTGCCAGATTCTTGAAATTTGTACGACCATGATTCGCCTGGATTGAATCTATCACTATCAAAGATTCCATTGGGCTTGCCAAGATCTTTGTTATCCATCCACCCAAATCGTCCTGAGCTCTCTCCACTGGTTACTGTGTGACCCTCTCTGTCATCATTATACCAAGTAATTGTATCACCAACTGTAACAAACATTTGAGGAGGATCATACCAAACTTCTGCAGGCGTATTTAATTCTGGATTGTAGGCACCAAATGGAATATCTACAACATATTCCTCTGCATATACAACAGATGTTGAGGCCAAAATAACTAATATTGAAAATAGAATTGGAAAAATCATATTTCTAAAATGTAAATTAATCAATTTAAGACTTTGAGATTATTTTCAAGTTTGATTATTGTTCTTAAAACCCTCTTCTTTTTTTTGACTTAACAGTAACATTTAGCGGCGAATTAGAAAATCAAATCAAGTCACGCCAAATCCCTGTAAACTCGTCACTAGGTACAACAGTTTTTACTTCAAGAAATCCCAAGTGTTCAAACCATTGTCTTTCATCAAAATATTTGTAGACTCCTTCTTTGTCAGGATAAATGGTAAGTGTTTCTTGTTGTCCAGGTTCCAAAAGATCAGTTCGAGCATTTAATCCCTCAATGTATAATCGGTGTTGTGTGGTTCCATTATTAATCACAGTTAAGATATACGCAAAATTAGTCCTAGTGATAAGGTATGGATTTGGCTCTCCACCAACTCCAGAAATACCTTGGAGTTGAACTTGTCCATCAACATCTTCAAACGCAACAGTTTGCTCAACACGTTCTTGCCAAAAGATTGAAACATGCCGAACATTTCCTTGGCCAATAAATCCTATAATTGCAGCAAAAGCTACAATACCTACTAAAATTGCAATAATTATCAGAGTTTTATCCTTTGAAATCATAAATAAATTAAGATTAACACTTATTTTTAAACTGAATATGATTATCAGATTAGGAAATTATCTTTGATTTTTATGATTTTCAAGTAAGCAAAAGATGCAAACATCATAGTAGATATTCCATATTTTTCGATCACACCCACACTTGCAAGAGCATTTTTTGTTAATCATTTTGGCATTTGGTTTTAGCTCTTGGGTTTACTTTCTTGAAACTTCTTTAACATTGACTTTCTTACTAGAATTGGAATGTTGTAATACGTTGCCAATGCTATGGCATCAGATGCTCTGAAATTTCTAAAGACCATATCTTTTTTGCCAATAAAATACAGGTTTGCTCTAAAAGCATCTCCGCTTTCATAGATCTTGACTTTGACTAACAATAATCCATTTTCCTCACAAATTTGCTCAACTAAACGGTATATAGTTGGAGGAACTTCACGTTTTCCCTCCAAAAAATTTGAGATGTAACCTGCAACTTCAGATGAAAACCCCGACATAAAGAATTCAGCTTTTCCATCTTTGAATATGACTGCACCTGTAAGAGGATCAATCATCCCAATTTTATCTATCTTAACTGTCTCATAATCTGTATCAATGTCACTAATTTTCATTGGCATTCTTTCATCACTTTTTCCACTTTTCTCTGTTTGACGATCTAATCGAACACATTTTTCTATTTTACAACTAACACAGGCAACTTTGAATTATTGACTATTCCATGTGCAATACTACCAATGTAACTGGCCTTTGGAGATCCTAATCCTCGTGAACCAATCACTATGACATCAAATTTACTTTTACGGGCAAATCCAACTATCGTATCCACGGTATTTTTTGAAGATGTAATCTTTTCATTGAATTCTATTCCATGACGTGCTGCACTAGTTTTAGCAGATTTCATGAATTTTTTAGCTTGTTTGTTTAATTGAGATCTGTATGATTTCATATTTATTTCATAAGAGGGAGGAAATTCTGGCAGTACGTGTATTCCTGTGATTATCCCTTGTGATTGTCTTGCAAGCGATATGGCTTCATTTAGTCCACGTATTGAGTTTGCAGAACCATCAATTCCAACAAGTACTTTCTTGAATCTATTTTGTAGCATAGCGGTAAATAATATTAGTAGAATAATAGTGTAGATACAAATCTCAAAACTGAAAAATTATAATGACTTAATTTAGTATGTAAAGTCACAATTATTCATGATGTTCAAAAACATTCTAGTTCCACACGATGGTTCAAGTCATTCTAAACACGCATTCAAAGTAGCTTTAGATATAGCAAAAAAATACAATTCCAAGATTTCATTGCTTACTGTCTTGGATACTTCTGGATATTGGGGGCATCCTGCCCTTTGGGATAAAGCAATGAGTGGAGCTAAAACTCTTGTAACAAAAGAGTTTGAAGCATTTGAATCTTCTGCAAAAAAACCCAAAGTTTCATTTCATTCTGAAATTATAGAAAGCAAGTCTATAACAAAAGCAATAGTGTCTTATTCCAAATCCAAGAAAATTGATCTAATAGTAATGGGTGCTCATGGAATGACCGTATGGGATAAATTAACTATTGGTAGTATTACAGATGGTGTTATGCACAGAGTTAGGTGCCCAGTTCTTATTGTACGATAGATTGAATGTTGTTTCGAATCGTTTGAGCTGATATTTTAAATGATTCTCGTTCAGATTCGTCCAGTTTTGTATCTTTAATTTCTGCAATTCCTTTTGATGTGATTTTTACTGGAACTCCAATACAAACATCTTTTTCACCAAATTCGCCCTCAAGAACTACAGATACAGGAATAGACAATTCTTTTGAATTAATGATTGCATCAATTACGTCATAGGCATTTTTAGCAATACCAAACTGAGATCTACTCTTGTAACTTCTTAATTTCCTCCAGTAATTCCTAACACTACTGATCAAAGAATCCTTCTCATCATTATCAATCATTGAGAGAATGGCTTTCCCGCCAACAGAGACACCAGAAAATATGGGCACCAAAGAATCACCATGCTCGCCAAGAACTAGTGCATTAGAAATTGAAGACTGGGGAACAGATAATTTTTCTGAGATAAAATAACGAAATCTGCTTGAATCAAGGCTGGATGCAATGCCAATCACTTTGAATCTAGAGAATTTGGTTTCTCTTTGAAAGAAATAAGTCAAAACATCAAGAGGATTTGAAATTACTAGAATTATTGCTGAAGGACAATTATGTTTGATTTTTTCTGCAATTTCTTTTATCATAGTTACTTGTGAATCCATGTTTTCGGTTCTATCTTTCATGTAGACTCCTGTACTTGCAGTAATTACAACAATGTCAGAACCTGCTAATTTCGAATAATCATCAGTTCCATGAATAGAAAATTTTGAAGTGGAGGGAATTGCATTTACAATATCTAAAGATTCACCAATTGCTTTGTCCTTAGTACGATTAAGAAGTAAAACATCATCTAAAGCATTTGATACACATAGAAATGCTATTGCAGTTCCAACTCTACCGCTACCTATAATTGAAATCAAGCATACCACATTCTGTTTATCTTACAATCAGAATAGGGCATTTAGTTTTATGGGAAACTCCATTTGCAACACTACCTAGAAGTAATTTATCAAAGCCAGTTCTACCATGAGAACCAATTACAACTAGATCATGTTTTTGTGATTTTGCAAAAGTCACAATATTATTAACAGCTGATCCAGAAGTTAAAATTTTAGACTTTATAGAAATATTATTTTTCTCTGCAAGGGATTCTAGCATTTTAAAATGTTTTTTTACAACTTTGCTTTGTTTTTTTATTTGTTGGGAGCTGGGTCTTGCCTCAAAGTAAAGGTGGTGTGATGTATCTAATTCAAGACATGTAAGAATGGTTATTTTTGAATTGTATTTTCTTGCAACATCTAATGCCACTTTAAAGGCTCTTGTGGATTGAGTGGATAAATCAACAGGAACAAGAATGTTTTGAAACAGCATCAGTTAGTCACCTTTTTACGAATACTTTCGCTTTGACGTTTAGTTTCACGTTTGGGAAATTCTCCTTCTAATTTTCTACATAATTCATCAGCAATTTTGAGAATATCCCAGCCTGATTCAGTGTAGACGAGTTGATTTTTTGCAGTCGTTACAGTATCTCTAACTTCATAGTGCATTCTTGATCCTTCTGGGTTTTGAAATTCTACTGCAATTTTTGCCTCAATTATATCTGGTAGTATTTTTTTGGCTTTTTCTAAAGCATGTCCAAATTTTGACATAAGAAGCCCATTAGCAAATTCATCTTTTGGTAAACCAATTACAAACAAAGGAACAGTATTACTCATATCTTATTTGTTCAAATTAGAACTATAAATCAATATAACAATTACCAAACATGGAATTAACAGATTACTAAAGTTTAGAATCCATCAAACTCAGACCATTAGTATTTGTATTTATTTTACAATTAAGACTGGTTTTTTAGATTTGTGTAATACATAGTTTGAAACACTGCCCAAGAAAATTTCTTTTACTGCACCCCGTCCACGAGCCCCAATTACAACCAAATCAATTCCATTTCTCTTGTTGTTTGCAAATCTTGCAATATCGTATCCAGGATCTCCATCAAGTGCTTTTGCAGTTAATTGAATCCCTTTTTTTGCTGCACGAACCTTTGCTTCATTAAGGAATTTTTTTACTTCTTTCATAGAAGTAAAATCTAAGAATCCCATAGGATGAATAGCATATAATCCAGGCACAGCATTTACTGTCAGAGCAGTAATTGTTCCATGAGACTGTCTTGCAATATGAATAGCCATATCCAAGCCACGAATTGAATTTTTTGAGCCATCAAGTGGGACGAGAATTTTTTTAGTTTTAATTACCATATTTCAAAGTAAACTACTTTGAAATTTAAGGGCAACAATGATTATCATGATTGATTTTCAATTATGGCAATTTAGAATTTATATAATATAATGGATAAATAACAGCAGATTATGAATAGTACCTTTGTGAATCATATAATGAGTAAAAATGTGTTAACTGTTGATAAATCCACATCATTACAAGAAGCCGCACTCAGTATGAGAAAATCAAGCGTTGGTTGTGTTATTGTTACAGAAAACACCAAGCCAATAGGAATTGTAACTGAAAGAGATTTTGTAACAAAAGTTGCTGCTGATGGAAGACCATTATTTACTGATATTTATGAAGTAATATCATCTCCATTAATTACAATTAGTCCTGAAGAAACAGTTTGGGAAGCAGCAGAAATGATGAAAGAAAAAGGGATTCATAAACTTGCAGTTAAAAAAAATGAAAAGATCATAGGGATAGTGACTGCTACAGATATTGTAAGAATTTCAAGTCTAGGATCTGATTCTCAAATGCATAAAATCTGTGATCAGATACTTTTGAGAATGAAAGATGAAACTCTATAAACCTAGTAACCAACAACAATCCATTATGTCCAATTTAATTTTTTTTAGTTTACAGAAAAAATTATTGGTATTAGTTTTATCTACAACTATGATTTCCATACTAATTACTACCATTTTATTCCTGAATTTTGATGATATAGTGATTTTTGAATTTCAAGAAAATATCGTATTGATTGGCATATCATTGATGATTGGACTCAGCATCATAACGTATTTTCTCTCAAAACGTCTGTCTGGACCAATAATGAAGCTTAGTGATGCTGCCAATGAAATAGCACATGGAAACTTTGGTATTAGAACCAACATAAAAACACGTGATGAAATTGGACAGCTTTCCATATCCTTTGATGAAATGGCAAAAAAGCTACAAGAGTCACAAATAACAATTAAACAAAAAGAAGAGGTCATACAACAGCAAGAAGATATTCTGCTGAAATTTTCTCAGCATACCCAAAATGATTGTGTGGGAGTTGTTGACATAAAAGATTCTACTAAAATTTCAGCTGAATTATCAGACGAGGATGTTACCCAAATGTATGAAATCTTCCTAAACTTTATGGCAAAAATTGTGCATACACATAATGGTAAAGTAGTAAAGAATATTGGAGATGCTTTGATGTTTAGATTTCCAGATGTCGATCCAAATGATTCTGTAGTAATGAAAAACGTTTTAGAATGTTGTTTATCAATGGTCGACTCTCATGATGAACTAGCAAAACAACTCAAAGCGGAAAATTTGCCCGAATTAGATTATAAGATTAGTTCAACATATGGTTCTGTAAAGGTAGCTAAAAGTACTACTTCTAACATATCTGATATTTTTGGACCTACAGTTAATCGATGCTTTAAAATTAATTCGCTTTGTCCAAAAAATAGCGTAGTAGTTGGGATTAATTTGTATGAAATTTTACAGGATTTTCCGGAATATGAGTTTACTCAATTTTGTTCCATTGAAATGAAGAAAAAATATGGTTATAGTATTTTTGAAGCTAGAAGAAAACAATAAGTTAATTTCAAACTATTAAGATTTAATTTTTGCCTAAAACATTACAGATATCCCACGGGCTAATCACACTGTTTTCATGAATTACTAATGGTTGGGACATTTCATACATTATTTTTGAAATATCTGAAAGGCTCAAATCTTCTGAAACCACTTTGGCTTCTTCAAGAGATACAACACTTACAGGAATATCCAAAAAATTATCATTACCAAGAAGATAATCAAACTTTTCTATAGTCTCAATAATGATTCTGTCATTGATGAATTGATTCGTTCCTTCAAAAACTATCTTTCTAGTTTTATTTTCTAACATCAACTTCATAATCTCTCCAAAAGTAGCATCTTTACCAAATGTAATTATTTTCTTTTTAGGAATATCAGAGATATGAAATTCAGAAGTACTATTCATTCCTATTTCTAATAATTTTTTTACAGAAATTATTGAATAATCATCATTTCCCATATCAATAACGGCAAATGCCCTTCCTACTTCCTTCCAAAGTGAAATTAATTTATTGACACTTGTATCTGCAGTGACTACATTAAGCCGTTTATCAGTAATCTCTTCTACTTGCTTCATCTCAAAAAAATCTGAAGAGGGGTTTTTGTATACTCCTCGAATAATCTCTCTTCCTCCAATCACTCCTATTGGCTTAGTACCATCACGAACCACCACAGAATCTGTAAAAGTTTCTAAATACTGAACAAGCATTCCAGTTACAACCTTTACTTTGGCATCTTTTCTAACATTTACACACGGTGTAGATGTGAGTGAATTTTGCAAAAGCTCACCTAGAGATTGATTAGAAATAATTGAACTTGATCCAGTCAATATTGATGATTTGAGGGCATGATCAGTATATTTGAAGTGAGGTTACAAAAATCAATACTGAAAATCAGTGTACTTGATTAAAAAATCAGATTAT
>PVMK01131257.1_pt1 | contig 13295 bp, 11 predicted proteins | sample 1853481 | NCBI WGS metagenome assembly PVMK01 (sample SAMN08533507, study PRJNA380276) | Marine sediment metagenome, whole genome shotgun sequencing project.
TGGTGTCCTTGGCCAAGGGCCGCTTTCGGGTCATAAAACGGTCGTTCGGCCGATGCTCTTCATTTGGTCGGTCTTGACCTTGAGCAGACATTGCATGTCTTGATCGCCGACCTGTGTTTTCAACGGTTACCGGAGAGTTTGTGGGCACTTTCAAACATGAAGTGACCGCAGGAGGCGTGCATCAATGCGGTTCATCTTTCGCAGCCGTCTCGGCGGCGATTGCAGCAGCAGCGATTTGCTTTTCCGATACGTCCTGTCCGGCATCGATCATCACTCTTTTCGGTGCGAAGCGGATACCGTTTTCGGCAAAAGCTTCCTGAACCCGGCGGAAGACTTCGCGCCGTAGAACAAATTGCTCTCCGGGCTTGCTCATGAACTTCACGCGGATAATGAACGCGCCGTCATCGTCCATCCGATTGACACCCTGAGACTTCACCGGTTGCAGAAACTTGTCGCTGAATTCGGGTTCTTCCATCATCTTCTGCCCGACCTTCTTCACGACCTTGCGCAGCTTTTCCAGATCGGTGTCGGAGGGCACCCGCATCTGTAGCTTCATTATCACCCAGTCACGGCTGAAGTTCGTAACCTTCTGTACCTCGCCGAACGGGATCGTGTTAATCGGGCCGTTGTGATGGCGCAGCCGGAATGAGCGGACAGAGATCTTCTCCACCATTCCCATGGCGATTCCCACGTCGATATACTCGCCAACCCGGAAGGCATCGTCGGCCAGGAAGAAGGCACCGGAGATGATGTCTCGAACTAAGGTCTGCGCCCCGAAACCGATGGCGAGACCGATCACACCGGCGCCAGCGATCAGCGGGCCAATGCTGACACCGAGGGACGATAGGACGACGAGGGCGACGATCACGATAAGCGATATGAGGATGAACTTCCGAAGCAGCGGCAAAAGCGTTTGAGCGCGAGACAGGCCGGTGCCACCTGCATCTCCCTCCACCATCTGCTCCGCATCGATTCCTTCCTGAGGGGCGTAATAGGTTATAGCGGTCTTCACGAAACCCCAGACAGCCCACGCCACAATCAATATGACGACGATCTCGAATAGGGCATCAGCCACGCGTTCGCCCATGCTCGTCGCCGTGACGGTGTGCAGATCCAACTCCCAAACTTGGGCCATGAGAAGAAAAACGAGCAACCCTAGGATTACGCGCATATTGCGGATCAGGACGGGCTCAAAGACCTGCCCGTCCAACTTCGGCTGCCTCTGCGAGACATGCTCCTCCTCATCTTGGGCGGTATCAAGTTCCACGAAGGGCTCACCTGCCACTGTAGGATCGAGTGCCCCATCCTCGTCTTGATCTCGTGACGAACTCTCGCACAGTCGGCGGATGCCCAAGCGCGCAAGCCAATCGATAATCGGCACCGCCGGAAGAAGACAGAGACTGACGATGATCGCCTCTCTATGGGCTCCCCCGGTAAGCAACTGGGCGGTTACGCCGAAAAGCCCAAGACCAAGGATGTAGCAACTTGTCAATACGTGCCAGTTAGCGGCAAGAAACTCTCTGACGGGACTTAGCGCGGCGGTTTCTCCAATGTCGCTGGGCGAGATCAACGCTGCAACGATTTTCCGGTCGCGCCAGACCAAGATGATGATTCCACACAGAAATAACAATGTCAGGATCGCGCCCATTGCCAGCGTGGGCCCTTCCGCCAGTTCGTACTCCTGAGCAAATTCATCAATTGAATTGCACCGACAAGCATCACTCCAATCAAGACGGCACGCCGGTGGCTATGTCGTGCGGTCTCATCATCAAGGGGAAGCAGGCGCGCCCCAGAATCTCCGGGCGAGAGCAGGAACCCAGAGACCGCAATGATGATGCGCACATATATAATGATCCAAAAGACAGTTGAAATGGCGATGTCGGTGGGCTCATGACCATCGTAGAAGGCGAAAAAGATGACTACCGCGGTGAGAGCGAAGACGCCAATCGCAACAAGGTCGATCACTAGGTGCAGACCAGCCACCCAAAGCCGGTCAACCACGGACTTAATCTCCCCGCCCTGCGCAAGTTGACCAAGACGCGTGAATAGGCGCCGAAAAAGCCATTCGACGGCACCGGCACCAAAAAATATGGCGGCCATAAAGAGCAGCACCGACCAGAGGTAAGAGGAGGTCCGACCCTCGGTCAGCTTTTCAACGATGAAAGACGCCAGGTGAGGTAATTCCGGTATCGCCACCCACATAATCGCCGAGCGTCGGTAAAGGTTCGCAAGACTTCTCTTAAAGGTTTCCTCACTTGGGGCTTCGCTCTCAGCTGACGCCAACTTGTCTAGTTGCGAGATCAGAAGCGCACGAACCTGATCGTCGGAGAGACGGGAGATCAGATCGCGAACTTCCGGCTTGGTCAGATCCTCCGGCAAGGTGATTTCCGCCGCCTCGACACTTTCCTCGCTGGCAGCACCCGCCACTGTCGAAATAGAGAGACAAGCGAGGAGAATGAAAACAACGCAAATACCCCGTCGCCAATCAAGGTATGTACCACGCATTCCTGTTCTCCCCGGCTTATGCGTGTCAGTTCTTCCTGAAGGCCAACTGCGACCGACCAACAAACAGTAACACATGAGGTCGGCGGAGTATTTGCGTTGTTGTTGATCTCTTCGATGTTGGCCGCTGGGATGGAACCCTCGTGTCCCTCATGGTGCAATTGAGGCGCAGCTGTGAAAGCCACAGCACTAAAGTGAAGGCGCGGGACATGCTCGAAATGACCGGCTGATCCGGCCTTGCCGGTAGATCGGCGACAGCAAGATCAGCCCTTTCCAAAAGCCGTGCCTCGACTAACATTGCGGCTGGTTCAAAGAACGGGGGCAGGCCAGCGTGTTTGGCACCGACATCACGATGAGGATTATTCCGTGCTTGCTATCGGGTATGAGGTGCCTCGCACGGGCGCTGCTCTTGGTGATGCTTGCCTTTACTTTTGCGTTGCCGGCACTCGCCCAGGAAAACCAGGCAGGTACCGCCGCATCCGTTGAAGTCGTCGAAGGCACGCTGCAAGAAGGGGACTTCTTTGCCTACCAGGCAAGGAACCTCAAACGGGGTGACAGACTAGAGGTTCATGGCGCCGGAACCTCCGGCAATCTCGATCCTCTTATCACGGTGAGTGATGCCAGCCGGCCTCTGAGTGACTTAGAAGCGGAAATCCAGGAGCGGATCACCAAAATAAGGGCCGAAGGGCGCCTTCCCCAAGAAGCGTTTGCCGAGGTCGCCGAAGGGCTTCTTCTTGCGTGGGACGACGATTCCGCCACGGGCTACGATGCCAAATTGGCCCTGACGATTCCCAGCGACGGCGACTACCGTATTTCGATTTCCGGCGGCCGCCACGATCTGACCTACCTCGGGGACCTGCCAAGGTCGACCACCGGCGCCTATCGGCTGATCGTTGCCGTGAACACGGCCGCCGATGAATCCGCCGAGCCATCCGGAACACCGTTTCTCAAGCTCGATCCGGAGAGCCCCACCCCAACCGCAGTTCAGCGGCTCTTTGGCAAGACGACGCCAGAACAACCGACCGAGGAGCACATCCTGGAGGAACTGAATACGGGGGACGTTCTGTACGCTCGGATCGAGGCCGTGGACGGGGGGCGTGTACCCCGTCTGCGGCTCTTCGATTATGGAAACAAGGAGCTAGCAAGAGCGGAACTGCAAGCCGACAATCGCTCGGCGACCCTCAGTTACGAGCATCAGGCTTCAGCGCGAAGCTTTTATCTGCGTGTCGAGGGTGGCGAGAAGGAGACCACCCAGTATGACCTGCTTCTCGGCCGCAATACGCCGCAGGTCCTGACCGGCGAGGCGCAAGTATCGGGCTGGACCGTGATCTCTCCTCCAATCGAGGTTTTGGTTGGTATGATCATGGAGCAGATCACGGGCGTCAATCAGCGAGAAGAAAATTTCGGGGTCGTTGCCAATGTCACGATGAAATGGCGCGACCCCGATTACGCGTTCCGTCCGGACAGCTGCAATTGCCGGCGCAAGGTCTTTGACCTGCCCGGCTTCCAAGAATTCCTGGCCGAGAAAAACCTCAGGTGGCCAGTGTTCGAAATCAGCAACCAGCAAGGGCGTCGATGGTCACAACTGAAAGTCATTCGGATCGAGGCGAACGGCTCGGCACAGTATTTCGAGAGATTCACCGCGACTTTGCAGGCGCCGGAGTTCGATTTTCGTGAGTTCCCGGTGGACCAGCAGAATTTCTACATCCGCATCGACTCGTTCTACCCGCGTGACCGGTACTTCTACGCTGTCGACGAAGACGCGAGCGCTCTAGGTCGGAAGCTGGGCGAGGAGGAATGGCTCGTAACCGGGTACGACACCAGTGTGAGGAATTGGGGTGAAGCCCCTCATTTCGTTTATCGATTCGAAGCGGTCAGGCACCTCAGCTATTACATCCTCCGTGTGGTCATTCCTATTGTTCTGATTATCCTGGTCTCCTGGTTCACCTTCTTCTTGAAGGACTACCGTAAGAGGATCGACATCGCGGGGGCCAACCTGCTTATCTTCATCGCGTTCAATTTCACGATCTCCGGCGAGCTACCACGCCTCGGCTACATGACGTTCATGGACACGGTGTTGATTAGCACCTTCGTGATTGGTGCGCTGCTCATCGTTTTGAACGTGTATCTGTATCGACAGCAGGTGCTCGGGCGCGAAGAGCAAGTCGCGCGGATTGACCGATGGACCATGTGGTTCTATCCCTTTGCCTATCTGATTCCGGTGGTGGTCCTGTATACTTTTGCCAAAATCGGCCCCGATTAGTTCGGCGGCTCGGCGTGAACTGCCCCGAACCTTGCCATACAGCGGAAAAAATTCGCCCCTCAGGACTCGAACGACGGTCTGAAGCCCAGAGCATCCTCACACTGTTTGTCGATTTATCAACCGGGAGGGCGGGTCACATCCATATTTCTTTGACCACTCTTCTATGCCGGTATAATGGGGTTGGCGGAGCGAGCTTTTCCGGCCAAACAAATTCCTTTTTCCAAACGCTGCACGTGGCAGGAGAGGATAGAGAAATAGGAGCTGTGGGTGCGATCTGCCCCACGGTCCAAGGGTAAAGGTGGCGATGAGAAAACTCGGACGGTTCGCTCTGTTTTTGGTGCTGATTGGGCTCGGCGTCCTGATCGTAGGAGTGTTCGCGAAACAACCAAGCCACGAGCGCGACTGGAAGACCGAGTACGCGATGCTGCCGCAGGCCTTTTTCCAGGGTGAGCAACTGACCATCCACGACCTGCGGAACTTTACCTACAACCCGGACGGCAGCGTGCGCGAGGCCCGCTACGAAAACCGGACCTACGACCTCTCGAAGCTGGAGAGTCTGTGGTACGGCATCTCGCACTTCTTCGATTACGGCCTGGCTCACACCTTCGTCAGTTTCGGGTTCCAGGATGGGCAGTACCTGACCATTTCGGTCGAGGCGCGCCAGGCGGAGGGCCAGAGCTACCACCCGCTGCGCGGGCTGCTGCGCGAATACGAGCTGATCTACCTGGCGACCGACGAGCGCGACGTCATCGGCGTGCGGACCCATGTGCGCGGCGAGCGGGTCCACCTCTACGACGTTATGGTTGAGACGGAAAAGATGCGGCGGCTTCTGTTCGCCATGCTCGGGACCATGAACGAGATCCACGAGACGCCGAGCCTTCTATGCCACGCTCGCTGACCACTGCCCGACCAACATCCTGCAGCACGCCCAGCGCCTCTCGTTTTGGGACATTTACCTGGACTACCGGGGCCTTCTGCCGGGTTATTCCGATTCTTTGATTTACGAAATCGGCGCGCTCGACACCAGTGTGCCGCTCGAGGAGCTGCGTCGAAAAAACCGCATCGATCCGGCCGTCACGACCATCGACGATCCTCAATTTTCCCGCAAGATCCGGGGGCTGTAGCCGCCGCGGCGTACCCCGGTCAGAGCACCACCAGATGACCCTTCCGTGAGCGGGGCCGGGCGGCCGCTTACTCCCAGCGGGTTTCCAGCCAGGTACAACGTTCAGAAATGATCGCAGCCTGGTCGGCGTGGCCTAGACCGTGCGCCATCAAGGCGATGACCCGCTCGTCGTGTTCATATCCCACATGGGCGGACAGCGGATTGGCCACCTCGCTCAGCCCGAACAGGTTGATCGGGGCCGCCACGTTGAGGGTGACGTTGGTGAACTGCGGACACATCCGGGAATCCAAGTACTCGTCAGCGAACTTCGGGGGAATCGGATAGCTCAGCATGTCGTTCGGGTCGCTGAAGGCATAGATCGGCAGGTAACCGATCATCCGGTCATCGTATTTCGACCCGCCGGGCCGGCAGTAATCTTTGATCTGCCCGCGCACCGACGCCGGCTTGCGGCCCAGTTCCAGCAACGGCAGCTGGTTCGCCATCATGTAGATCGGTAGTCGCTTGTCCTGGAAAGCCTGGACCATGGCGATAAATTCCGGCGCGGTCTGCTGCATGGCCCAATCGCCCAGCTCCTGCAACGCATCGATAATGATCCGGCTGCCAAGGCTATGGGTGATGAAGGTGTAGTCATCCTCCTCCCAGTTTAGCGCGCGCTCGGGATTGTAGACATCGCAGGCGACCTCCGACTGGTCGGCATAGTCGTCCCAGTCGCCGATGGTCATCCAGCAAAAGGCCTGCTGCACCGAGGCGATAATGGGGATATGCGCCTCCCCCAGATAAATCAGCGGATCGGGAATGTGGCTGTTGAAGAAACTTTTCATGAACCCGTTGATCTGGGTTCGCCGGAAGGTGTATTCGGTCGCACTATCGAAGGCGATGGCCTGCTTCATAGACTCGGTAATGCCGGACCAGGTGAGCTCGTAGAAGACGAGCTCGCGGGTGCCGGCTTTATCGCTGAAGCGGCTGGCGCGAAGGTGGCCCAGGGAGTCCTCGCTAACCTTCGGGTTGACGAGCGTGAAGTCCTTACTGTCTTCGTCGCGCACGTCGAGCCCGAGGGCGCGCATGAGCTGCTCAGTGAGGCGCCCGGAATAGCCGGGGATGTGATGACCGATGCCGTGCACCATAAGGATCTTGAGCTGCCGGTCAGACGGGCCGGCTGCCCGCTCGGCGGCTTGCGCCTCCAAGAGCGCCGCCAATCCTTCTGACGGCGGCCCTTCGATGTGGCATTCACGGGTATCCTCGGCTTCGGACTTCTCGAGCAACGCCTCGGTAACGCCCTTGGCCATGCTGCCGCAACCAGTGAGGCTCAAAAGAACAACAAAAGCTACGAGTTCTGCTTTGTGCATACCTAGCCCCAACTGGTTGAGATTCTGGCTAACCAGCCCACGTTCCGACCTTTGACATCTTCCGCCAATGATCTGGATCAACTTTGGTCCCGTGGCCTCGAGCGCCGCCACGGATAGGTTTTGACCGCGGCCTTTCCGTACGGCCCCGGCGACAGCTTGGCCATGACAGTGGTCTGCACAGTAATCCTCAGCATTCTCGCCCACGGCCTGAGTGCTCTGCCCTTGGCCCGCATCTACGGTGCAAGGGTCGCCAAGGATCCCACCGTCGATCCGAACGGGCAAGACCAAAGCTAAGCGACGAAAATCGTTACTGCTGCCGCGAGACGTCTGCGAGCTCCCGGTGCAGCGGGCTGTGTCTGGGCCACCGGCACGGCATGGCGGGACTTGATCGTAGCCGCGATCGTGGCTAGCCTTTCCCTGTGGTCCTCAGTGCAAATTGTTCGGCCGGCCGCTGGGGAGCTGGCCCACGTGTCAGCGCACCACAATCCGCGCGCCAAAAAAACTTGCCGATAGGGACATAGTTGATTTACGTCAATGTCTGGAGAGGAAAACTGAACAAATCTCCGCAGAGAACGCTCCATGCTGAGGTGTCGTACCTAATCTGAAAAGCCAACGAGGATAGCTTAGGTGAGGAATGTCGAATGAAGTTTGGCGCTCTGCTCATGCCGTCGCACCCGCCGGAGCGGTCTATACGCGACGGCCAGCGCTGTGACCTCGCCGATCTGGAACGGCTCGACTCGCTCGGCTTCGAGGAGGCGTGGATCGGTGAGCACTTCAGCGCGAGCTGGGAGCCGTGCCCAGCACCCGATCTGCTGATTGCCCAGGCGCTCATGAGGACGAAGCGGATCCGGCTCGGTCCGCTGAGCCACCTCCTCCCGTTTCATAATCCGGTCGAGCTCGCGCATCGGGTCGCGTATCTCGACCACATGGCGGAGGGCCGGTACCAGCTCGGCATCGGCATCGGCGTCCTGCCGACCGATAACCAGCTCTTTGGCCTCGATGTCAGCGACGGCCCGAATCGCCGGATGACGTTTGAAGCGATCGACATGATGACGCGGCTGTGGACCGACGGATCAAGCGACTTCGAAGGCAACTTTTGGTCAATGGGCGAAACACGTAGCGATTTGCCCGGCCTGGGATATCATCTTGATCCTTATCAGAAGCCGCACCCACCGATAGCAATCGCCGGACTGACGCCCGGGTCCTCGAACCACAAGCTCGCCGGCGAAAAGGGCTACATCCCGGTCAGCCTGGGCATCGATCCCGACGCTTCGGTCACGGCAAGACACTGGGATGCGGTGGTCGAAGGCGCGGCTCGAACCGGTCGCATTCCCGACCGCAACGATTGGCGGATCATCCGCGATGTCTACGTCGCGCCGACCGACAGCGAGGCGCGCGATCTTGCAATTAACGGCATCATGGGCCGCTGCTGGCGTGAGTTCCTCCTGCCGATCTATCTTGGTCTGGGGCTCGGACCGTTCCTGAAGCGTGATCCCTCGATGCCCGACGAGGCAGTCGACCTCGAATACTTGGCTGACAACCTGTGGTTTGTCGGCTCGCCCAAGACTGTGGCCGACCGCATCCTCGACCTCCAGGACCGGACCGGCGGCTTCGGCCACCTGCTGATCGTTTCCTACGACGCCACCGAGGAGCGCGAGTCATGGGACCGGAGCTTGCAGTTGCTGATGAATGATGTTCTTCCGCGATGCCACTCGGCGACCCCCATTGCCGAACGCAGCGTGGTGGCTGGGTCATGAGCTACGTCGCCCTGGTTACCAACCGCTTCGATGAGGTCACCCGTTTCTACGGTGACCTCCTCGGCTTTCCCATCGTCGAGCAGTGGGATCGTTCGAACGCCCGGGGCCGGCGGTTCGACACCGGGGGTATGCGACTGGAGATACTCGACAACGATCGAGAGCGGAACCCGCTGACACTCGGCTCGCCGGCCGACAGGTTTCATGTGGTCATCGAGGTTGAGGATATCGAGGACGCCAGGAATTGGATCGAGATCGAGGCTCCGCCCTCACAAGCCGTATCCTGGGGTGCGCGTCTGTTCCAAATTCGAGACCCCGACGGCATTCCTATCACGTTCTTGCAGTGGGTCGAGACAGGGGGAGAAAGCTCATGAAGCGCCTTATTGTTGGAATTTCGGGCGCCAGCGGAGTGATCTACGGGATCCGCATGCTGGAGATGCTCAAGATCATGGGCGGCGTAGAAACACACTTGGTGATGAGTCGTTTCGCAAGGATGAATATTGAGATCGAGACCCCGCACACCCCAAGGTATGTGGAGGGCTTGGCTGATGAGGTGCACAACATCGGTAATCAAGCGGCGTCCTTATCCAGCGGTTCATTCAAGACCGATGGCATGGTGGTCGCTCCCTGCTCGATGAGAACGCTTTCGGCGATTGCCAATTCGTCAGCCGACAACCTGCTGACAAGAGCGGCGGATGTTGTGCTGAAAGAACGTCGCACGCTGGTGCTGATGCCGCGCGAAACACCCTTGCACGTCGGGCATTGCAAGCTGCTCTACGAAGCGGCGCAACTGGGTGCGGTGATCGCGCCGCCCATGCCGGCTTTCTACAACAACCCCGAAACCATCGACGACATCGTCAACCACAGTGTTGGGCGCGTCCTCGACCTGTTCGACCTGGATGCCGGGATATTGAAACGCTGGGAGGGCCCGAACTTCCGACCGGAAATGCCGTCGGAGACGGACCGCGCGAGACGGAGCGCCGTGTCGCTCAAGCCGGTCGACGTGAAATGATTCGAGCTTGATCTGTCTGCATCCTGTCAACGCATACCCCACAGGAACCCCGAGGAGAAAACCGTTATGACTATCCAAATCGACCGCAGCAGCATTCCGCGCAGCTATCGCGACTATCTCAAGAAGATGGTCGAGATGGGCGAGTTCTTCGAGATCGACGAGGAGGTGGATTGGAACCTCGAGATGGGGGCCATCTGCGTCCGCGCATCCGAGACCGGTGCACCTTCGCCGATCTTCAACAAGGTAAAAGACAGCCCGGAGGGGTTCCGCGCCGCCGAGGTCGGCTACCAGAAAAGCGGCACGCCGGGTCGCGACTGGGTGAAAATGGCCGTGCAGCTTGGCTTCCCGCCCGAGTCCGGCATCATGGAGATGCAGCACGCCTACAACGAGATCATGGAAAACGGCACGGTGCACCCGCCGAAAATTGTCAGTAACGAGGATGCCCCCTGCAAGGAGAACATCTGGACGGGCGACGAGGTTGACCTCACCAAGCTCCCGGCCCCGCTTGCCCAAGGCGGCGGCGGCGGTCGCCACCTCCAGACCGCCGGCTTGTATGCCGTCACGACGCCCGACGGCAAGTGGACCAACTGGTCGACGGCCCGCGCCATGATCGCCAACCCGCCGGCCAACAGCAAGAACACGATGGCCGGATCATGGTTGGCCTGGCAGCACAACGGTATGATCCAACGAATGTGGGCCAAGGACGGCAAGGACTGTCCCTTCGCGCTGTTCTTCGGCGCCCAGCCGGCCGTGAACATGAACATGGGCACCCGGCAGGACGATTGGGTCAACGAGTACGACGCGTCCAGCAAGCTGCTCGATGCCCCGATCGAGATGGTGAAGTGCGAGACCAGCGACATCATGGTGCCGGCGGACGCGGAAATGGTCCTCGAGGGAACCGTCTCGGCGACTCAGAGCCTTCCCGAGGGCCCCTTCGGTGAATATCCCGGCTATATGTTCACGGAACACAAGCACGCGTTTGGTATGGCGCGGATGGACATCACCTGCATGACGTTCCGCAGCGATCCCATCATCCCGATCGCCATCCCGAGCGTGCCGCCGGACAGTACGCACGTCGCGATCTCGTTCTTCACCAGCTCGGACACCATCGCCTACCTGAAGCGGGAAGGGTTCCCGGTGATCGACGGCCTGATCACCTTCGAATCGGCGATGCACTGGTTCGTGATCCGGGTGAAGAACGACTGGCACGAGATTACGGGCTGGCGGCTCGAAGAGTTTATGAACAAGCTCGGCGAGGCAATCTGGGGCACCCATTTCGGGGGCTCCATGACAAAGATCCTGATCGTCGGCGAGGACATCGACCCGATGGACCCGCTGGCGGTGACCTGGGCCTTCGCCAGCCGCAATCACCCGAAGCAGGGGGCCTTCTACTTCCCGCACCTCATGTCGGCGGGCATGGGGCCGGAGTCCTACCACGCGATGTCCGACTTCAACGCGCTCCTGAGCGACGACCCCGACATCGCCAAGGGTGATTCGCTGGTCATCTACAGCTGCGTCGGTATCGAGGAGCATACCGGCCTGGCGAAGCCGACCCAGCTCACCTTCGAGCGGAACTACCCGGACCGCATCAAGGAGAAGGTCCGCGCCAACTGGAAGAAGTGGGGCTTGCCCGAGCTCAACGACCCGAACCGGAATCCGACCTGGAAATACTTCGAGACCACAGGCGCCGGAGAAACGGGCCGGAGGGGGTAACCCGTCCCGTCGAAAGCGTTCCCGGCACGGTTCTTTTCGGCGAATTGCCGGATTGAGGTGCTGGGAACAATCAAGCTGACTCGCATCCGGCGCGCAGACCAATGACACCCGTCCAAGGCATCAAGATGTGCATGTCGGTAAATCGAATGAGGGGGCGTGCTATTGGGAGAATCGCATGCTTTCTTGCCGGTCTCGCCCACCTCCTGTGCCTTCTGCCTCCATCTTATGCCAGCGCCGACCAGTTTGTATCCGACGACTGGACCTTCCAATTAGCGCCGTACGCGTGGGCTCTGGCTATCGATGGGGATGTTACGGTGAAGGGTCAGAAATCGGATATCGACGTCAGCTTCCAGGACATCTGGGATGAACTGAATGTCGCGGCGATGCTCGAGGGCGAGGCCCGCAAGGGGCGAGTGGGCGCCTTTGCAAATATCCTCTATGCCAACCTGGGCAGTAGTTCGAAGAAGGGCCCTCTGGAAATCGACCCCGACATCAATCTGTTCTTGGCTGGTTTTGGGGGTTATTACCGGCTCGGCCCCTATAATCTCGATGCGACCGCTGGAAGCGACGGTCCACAGCTGGTCGTCGATGCCGTGTCGGGACAATGCCAGCCACCGGTGCGGCATCATGCTTATGGGACCATTGAGGTCGCTGGCATGGGACCCACGAGAAACTGTCGGGGCTGGTGACTACGTAGCTTCGCCTGCCATGTACTGCCGAGTGAATTCCGCATCAGCGTGGCTGTCCACCGACCATTGATCTTGGGGAGGGGGTCGCCCCGTATCCGACCTCGCCCCCCCCTCTGAGCAACACCTTTAGCTGCATAGCCTGATATTCGCGATATCAAGCGTTCTGGTGGGCGAGTGCCTTTCGCCTGCTGGAGAGGGCCTAGTCAGGTGCGTTCGTGGCTGTATCGGGCTGATATAGCGTTTTCAGGGCCGTCTCAACGCGATCATTGGATCGGCGGGAGACGATGCCAAATTGAGGCTAAGAAACGGACATTGCGCCACCGAGCACCAATGACCGGGTTCGGCCAGAAACGGTCATTCACTGGGACCATGCCCAAGGTCCGCTTCCGGATCAGAAAGCGGACATTCGACGTGTTTGGCAGAACTGAGACATTCGTACCTCCCTCGATTCAGCTCAATGTCAGAATTTGCCGGCAGGGGTACGAATATTACTTCTGGCCGCGAGCCGACGTCGCGCGTTATGCTTGAGATCATAAGAGGGGAGGTCGTCATGTGGCTTAAGACATTGGTAGCGATCCTCACTGCAGTGTTCCTTGCCACGCTGTCACAAGCGGTGGCACAGGAAGAAGAACAGGAGACCGGTGAGTTTGCAGGCCACTTCCATGATCCGACGAATATATGGGCCGTCGCCCGGGGTGGGCAGCTTTATGACAACTGGATGTCGGTCATGGAACGGGAGCCGCCGGAGGGCAACCATCCCGCCTATCCGGCCGAGGCCAAGAAATCGGGTGCTTCGACCTGGCGCTGTAAGGAGTGCCACGGCTGGGATTACATGGGTGCCGCCGGCGCTTATAGTTCCGGTTCCCACCAAACCGGCATCAAGGGTGTGCGGA
>PVMK01154874.1_pt1 | contig 13295 bp, 9 predicted proteins | sample 1853481 | NCBI WGS metagenome assembly PVMK01 (sample SAMN08533507, study PRJNA380276) | Marine sediment metagenome, whole genome shotgun sequencing project.
GAGCGCTGCGGGTTGGCTCCGTTGCCAATCGCTTCGTTGTACGTGAGCGCGCTGTTGATGACCGTGTACGACACGCCAATCGAGCTGAGCGCACCACCGTTCGAGCAGACGTTGCCAAGCCCCTCTCCACCAAAGGTACTGTTCACGACGTACACCGGGCGATCTTCATGCTGATCGAAGACACGAATCGCGCCGCCACCCACGTCAGGACCGACGTCGTGGCACACGTTGTTGAAGAAGCGCGAGTTGATCACTTTGAAACGTCCGCCACGAACGAAAATCGCGCCGCCGCCATCCTCTTCCGCCTTCGCATTGCCATCGACGAAAGTCAGGTTCTGCACAGTCAAGCGTGGGTGGTCCTGGTCCTGGCAATGCGACGTCGTCCAGACCTGCTGTTGGTCACACGCGTTCTGATACAGAATGCGCACGCGCCCGCCGCCACTCAATGTCACTTTGCCGCCACCGTCGATGACGATGTCGGGCTTCTGGTCATTGAAGACCTTCGCTGTTCGATCGAGCGTGACGACGACCGGGTCCGGCCCACAGTCGAACGTGATCACGCCGCCTTGCGCCACCGCTTCGACGAACGCGTCCGACGTACAGCTCTCCCGAGTTCCATTGCCAATCACAGTGTCCGAGTTGGACACGTCTTCTTCTTGGGCCTCGCCCGGAATACTGCAGGTGCCGTCGCCATTGCCGGTCGGCGGCCCGTCGTTTGGGTTGGTTCCTGGATCAACGAACGGCGACTCGCCGCAACCAAAGAAGGCCATCGCCAACCAGACACCACAGCTACGCCATTTGAGTCCTGACATTCCCCATCCCCGCAACCATCAAGATAGCGACGCGGAGCTAGAACTCAAAATCCGGAGTTGCGCAAGCTCGGCTCCACGATCACCCGGGCCTTGCCCTCCGGGGCAACGAACGATGCTGCACGTGTCCTCCTTCATCTGTCTGCAAGAGACATTGCAATGCGCGTACCAGGCTCTGCTCTCCTGCCCCTCGTCGACCGCCTCCCCGGAAATCGAGTGAATCGCCTCAATTTCCAACCCGCCGCTGCCTGTCGCGTCAAGGCGCCACCCGTGGATCATGGCGATAGGCCGCAGAGTTTTCGCCACTTCCGTACAGCGGCTGGCGGCCGCGGCCTGAATCTGCCAAGACGCGCCGTCACGCGAAAGCGTGGGGGTGCAAACGCGTGCAGAATATGATTCGAAATGTGGCGATTATCGCCCACGTCGACCACGGCAAAACGACGCTGGTGGACGCGATGTTGCATCAAACCGGCGTCTTTCAGGCGCACGAGACGGTGCGCGAGCGCGTGCTCGATTCGAACGACCTGGAGCGCGAGCGCGGCATCACGATTTTTGCAAAGCACGCGTCGATTCGGTGGAAGGGCTACAAGATCAATCTCATCGACACGCCGGGGCACGCCGACTTCGGCGGTGAGGTCGAGCGGACGCTGAGCATGGCCGACGGCGCGCTGCTCTTGGTGGATGCAGCCGAAGGCGCCCTCCCCCAAACCCGGTTCGTCCTGTCGAAGTGCATCGAGCTCAACCTGCCTGTGGTCACCGTCGTCAACAAGATCGATCGAAGCGACGCGCGGCCGGACGAAGCCCTCAATGAAGTGTTTGATCTGTTCTGCGATCTCGGCGCCACCGACGAGCAGGCCGACTTCGCGCATATCTATGCGATCGGGAAGGACGGAATCGCCAAGCGCGAGCTCGAAGACGAATCGAGCGACCTCACGCCGCTCTTCGAAACACTGATCGAACGCCTCCCGGCACCCGAGGGCGATCCTTCCCTCCCCCTGCAGCTACTGGTGCACAACACGATCCACGACGAGTACATCGGCCGCATCGCGATTGGCCGCATCCGAAACGGCACGATCAGGCCGCAGGAAATGGTAGCCATCATCGGCAAGGACGGCGTCGTGGAACGGAAAGTCGGCGCGTTGTGGGGCTTCGAGAGCCTGGAACGCGTGCGCATCGCGGAGGCCTCCGCCGGCGACATCGTCGCGGTCTCCGGAATCGAAGACGTGCACATCGGGGACACGATCGCCCCGCCGAGCCACCCGCACCCACTCGAGCGGATCTCTGTGGAGCAGCCGACCATCAAGGTCCGTTTCATGGTCAACACCTCGCCGTTTGCCGGGCGTGTGGGCGACTACGTCACCTCGCGGCAGGTGCGCGAACGGCTCCTCAAAGAGGCCCAGCGCAACATCGCGATGCGGGTCGAGGAGGGCGATCAACCTGATTCGTTCATGGTCTACGGCCGTGGCGAGCTGATGTTGACGATCTTGGCGGAGACGATGCGGCGGGAGGGGTATGAGTTTGCCCTCGGAATGCCGGAGGTCGTGGTCCGCGAGATCGACGGGAAGAAGTGCGAGCCAGTCGAGACCGTCGTCGTCGACATACCTCAGCACCACGTGGGCACGGTGACCCAGCTCCTCGGCGAGCGCCGGGGCGTCATGGGCAAGATGAGCCCCATCGGCATCAATCGTTCGAGAGTCGAATATCGTGTCCCCTCGCGCGGACTGATCGGTTTTCGCTCGTTGTTCATGACGGAGACGCGCGGAGAGGGGCTCCTCAACACGATGTTCGAGGGCTGGGATCCATACGCGGGCCCTCTGCTTCGCCGCAAGAACGGAGCGATCGTCTCCGACCGAGTAGGCGCCACGACGCCGTACGCACTCTTCAACCTGCAGCCGCGGGGAAAGCTATTCGTGGGCAACGGAACGAAGGTCTACGAAGGCATGATCATAGGAGAGCACAACCGTCCCAGTGACCTCGATGTGAATTGCACGCGCGAGAAAAAGCTAACCAACATTCGTGCGGCTGGACGCGACGAAAACGTAGTCCTGACGCCACACCGGGAGCTCACGATCGAAAACGCGCTCGACTGGATCGACCAGGACGAGCTCGTGGAGGTCACGCCGGATGCAGTGCGGATCCGCAAAGCGATCCTGCAGTGCAACCTGCGCCCGAAGCGCGAGGCGCCCAAGAAGGCCTAGCCCCCTCGGCGTCACACGCAGCGATTACGAAGGACCTCAGTCGCACGGCCCGGTAACAGGCCCCAGCATCGAAGCGACCTCTGACAATTGGTTGTGCACTGCGAAAGATCCGCCGCAGACTTTCGCGCACGGAGGAGAACCCAACCGCCTCGGCCGACCCGACACACCGTCCCGTTGCCGGCGACTGACGTCCATCACCCCAAGAGCGTGCAATGGCCGTGCCACGGTTGACCCACCAAAAGCGCTGAAGATTCGCGGGTTGTATGTGAACGAGGCGAAGAATCTTCGCCCAGGAGCCTGGAGCCGCAGGAGTTGCGCAAATTGCGTGGCGGGCCGGCGGCGGTTCATGATGGGTGGGCTGTGGCTAGATCGGAAGGCAAGGGTGGCAAAGGTGGGGGCCAAAGAGGCGGCGGCGGAGGCACCTCAAAGAAGGATCGGGAAGCTCTGCGAACAGCGTTCGCAGACGTGAAACCGTTGGATGCAAAGACGCGAAAACGCGCCATGCCGCCTCCCGAGAATCAGCTGGCACGTACAGCCGCAGCTGGCCAAGCCGCGCGCCTGCCGGTCGAGCCCCTGCGCGTGGAGCGTGAGGGAAACGGAATCGTGCTCGGAAAACGCCTATCCGCACACGCGAGTATCCTCGACGCACTCGAAGACCCGCGACTCGAGGTCGAAGCGGAGTGCGACCTGCACGGCCGCACCGTTCGAGGGGCGGAACGCGAAATGCACCGTTTCGTTCGCGACTGCCAGCGAGACGGCAAACGTTGGGTCCTGATCATCGTCGGCAAGGGACTCCACAGCCCTGACGGCAAAGGGACGTTGAAGAGCCAGATGGTCGAAGCCCTCAGCAGGCGGGCCCCCGCCCGATTCGTCCTGGCCTTCCGCACCGCCCCCCGTCACCTAGGCGGTACCGGCGCCCTAGTCGCCCGCCTAGTCGACCGCCTCTAGTGTGCGGATCTTTTCGCCTGTGGTCGGCTTTCCTCCTCGCTCGCTCCCTGCGAGGTACGGATGTACCTCTTAGTCGCTCTCTGTGGGGGCGCTCGACCACAAACGAAAATCTCTCGCACACTAGGTTCTTCGCACGCTAGTTTCGGCGAGATCCTTCGAAAAAGGGGACTGTGCCCTTTTAGCCTTTGCTGATTTTGCCTTCTTTGTGGGGGTGGTGGCTGCGGCACTTGGGGCAGAACTTCTTGATGTGGAACTTCTCGGGCATGGTGCGCCGATTCTTGTCCGTCACGTAGTTATCTTTGCCGCAGTTTTCGCAGCTGAGCTTGATCAGGTCACGCATGGGAGTTCCTTGCCTTCTAGGCGAGAAGGGCGCGGAGTGTAGCGGGGGTTGCCGCCCCGTCAAATCGTGTCTCGAAGGACTAGATCTAGACCACAGATCCAGTGTAAACCCCCGAAGATGTTCGATACTCAGCGTACGACCGGCACCCCCGCCGAATATATCGCGCGACGCGCAAGAACCTTGGGAGACATGTTCCTGAAGCGCGTCGAGCGCGACGGGGACAGGCCGGCGTTCTACTTCAAGGAAGACGGGGAGTGGCAACCGGTCAGTTGGAACACGTTCTCTGAGAGGTCAGGCGCAATCGCATCCTATCTGTTGGGGCTCGGAGTGCAGCTCCAGGACAAGGTGTGCATCGTCGGCGGCACCGGCCCCGCGTGGTGCTACTGCGACGTTGGAGGGTTGCTCGCAGGCGCCGTGACGCTCGGCGCCTACCCTACTCTCACGCCCAAGCAGCTCGGCTACATCCTCAACCACGCCGACACCAAGGTCGCATTCGTCGAAGGGATCGATGAGGTCAACAAGATCCTGGCGCGCCGCGACGAGCTGACGAAGCTCGAACAAGTCATCGTCTGGAACACCACGGGGGTCGAGTCACTCATGGAAGCCCACGATTGGCTAATCCCGTTCGAAAAGGTGCTTCAGACGCCGGTGGACCGCGCGGCGATCGAAGCGCGCGTCGCAGCGGTCGACCCGAACAGCACCGCGATCATCGTCTACACCAGCGGCACCACGGGCCCGCCCAAGGGCGCGATGATCTCACACGACAACATTCTGACAGTCATGCGCGACCAGGATGAAGCCTTCGCGATCGACGAAGGCGACGTCGGTCTGAGCTTTCTCCCAATGGCCCATGTGGCCGAACGTGTCTTGGCCTTCTACGGCCGCATCAACACCGGGATGAGCACGTACTTCGCGTCGAGTATCGCCAAAGTTCTGGGGGAAGTCGTCGAAGTGAAACCGACGATCTTCGGCAGCGTTCCACGGATCTTCGAAAAAGCATACGCCAAGATCATGAGCATGGTCGAGCAAGCGCCTCCGACGCGGCGACGCATTTTTCGGTGGGCGGAGCGGGTCGGCCGAGAGGCCGTGCAGCATTGGCAGGCGGGCAAGCCCATCCCGTTCGGGCTGAAGCTGAAGTACGGCCTGGCCGACCGTCTCGTGTTTTCCAAGCTGCGCGCAGTGTTCGGCGGGCGCGTGCGGTACTTCATCACCGGAGCCGCGCCCATCGCCCCCGAAATCCTCGAGTTCTTCTGGGCCGCGGGCTTTCCGATCTTCGAGATGTACGGAATGACCGAGTCGACTGTGATCACGCACGCCAACGTGCCTGGGCGCGTCAAGCTCGGCTCGGTCGGGCACCCGTTGAGCATCGTCGAAGACCGCATCGCCGATGATGGCGAGATCTTGATCCGAAGCAAGGTGGTGTTTCAGGGGTACTATAAGAACCCGGAGGCGACTGCGGAGACTGTCATCGACGGTTGGCTACACACCGGTGACATCGGAAAGAAAGACGAGGACGGCTACGTCCACATCCTCGATCGCAAGAAGCACATCATCATCACGGCGGGAGGAAAGAACCTCACGCCGGCCAACATCGAAAACGAGATCAAAGCATCAGACCCGATGATCAGCCAGGCGCACGCGCACGGCGACAAGCGAAAGTACCTCGTCGCGTTGGTCACCGTGGGCGCCTCGGAAGCCGTGGAATGGGCTCGTCAACAGAAGAGTATCGACGACGACGCGGCCGACAAGCACATCAAGGACCTGACCGAGAACCCTTTGGGGCGTTCGGACGAGCTCCAAGCGCTGCTCGAACGGGTCTCGCGGGACCCCGAGGTGCAGCAGCGCATCGTTGCATCGGTGAAGAGGGCCAACGAAGGGCTGTCGCGCGTCGAGACCATCAAGAAGATCTGCGTCCTCGACCGTGAATTCAGCGTGGAGGAGGACGAGCTCACGCCGACACTCAAGCTCAAACGCAAGAATATCGAGGCGAAGTTCACCAAAACCTTCGATCAACTCTACGACGATGAAGCGTTTGGCTTGGTCGTGTTGACGGCCTAGGCTTGCTCCTCGATGCGTGTTGCCCTGACGTGCCTATTGGTGCTGCTTTTCGCATCACCCGCGCTTGCGTTCGAAGGCCTGCTCAAGGCGAGCCTCTCGAGCGAGCAGGGTGTCGTCGCGCAGATCCACGCCCGGTACTCCAAGGCCGGCGACGTCCGAATGGACATTCGATCGAAGGACGCCGACGGCCAGCCGGTGAACGCAACGACCATCATGCCGGCCAAAGGCAAGAGCTACTATACGATTGCGCACGATCAGAGGTCCATCGTGGAGATACCCTACTCGACGCTTGCGACGACGAGCAGGCAGGTCACGGGCTCCGGCGACAACCCCAACCTGGAGATCAAGAAGCTCGGAAAGGAGACCGTGAGTGGGATACAGACCGAGCACGTCCGCGTGATCGACAAGGACAACAGGGCCGTGATCGACCTCTGGCTCACGCAGAAATACCCCGCTGATCTCTGGACGCGAGCGTTCCGGGGCAGGAATCTCGGCCTCGAGATGTCCGACGACGAACGCACCAAGGCAATGAAGAAGTATGGCGTTAAGCCTGGTTTTTCCATGAAGATGCGGGTTGAGCAGGCCGGCGGCGTTCCGGTGGTCTTCCTGGTCGAGAAGATTCAGCGAATGCCAGTGCCGCCTGACGTCTTTTCGCTGCCCGAGGGATACACGCGCATCCAACCCCCGACCCACGCGCAACCTTGACGGGCTGCAACCTTGACGGGGCAAGGCGAGCTTGCGATATAGAGCCGCAATAGACGGCGATGATGGGGCGCCGCAAAGGAGTTTCAGTGACTAAGCAAGTGGCACTGCGCGCGTTGATTGTCATGTCCGCGCTGCTCGTGTTGAACGGGTGCAAAGATTCCGAAACGGCAAAGGACGCGAAAAAAGGCGATCCAGCCCTCGTGCTCGACGCCGGTCAAGAGCCGCGCGAGCCGCTCCGCTACAAGATCGGGCACGGGACGACGACGACTGCCACGATGGACTTCGGGGTCGCTTCGCTCACCACCTCGCGCTCCGGCTCCGAGCTCTCCATCACGCCCGGGGTCCGGCTGCACATCGTGTCTGGGCCGACCCTGGAAGGAAAGCGCGGTAGTACCCGCTTCGACGTCCGGATCATCAAAGCCGAGGCGATCGTTCCAGAGGGGATCGACCCCGCGTTCGCGCTGGACCTCAACAAGAGCGCCTCGGTGCTCAACAACGTCGGTGGTTGGGTCGAAGTCGACGACCGCGGCATCATTCGGAGGACCGAGCTGAACGAGAGTGCCAAGCGCTCGGACGTTCCCGTGCGTCTGCTCGTGATGATCATCAACGCGCGCACGTCGCTCTCTCGCGTGATTCTTCCGGCCGAACCCGTCGGAGCCGGCGCTCGCTGGGAGGCGCGCAAGGACCTCACTCTCTACGGCTTCGAGGTCAGCCAGGTCGACACGTACACGCTGGTCGAAAAGGTTGGCGACGAGCTGAAGCTCAACATCCAGATTCAGCAGACCGCCCTTCCGCAAACCGTGACCTTCGACGAAGAAGGAATCGAGCTGTCGGTCGAGTCGTTCAAGATGAACGCGTCGGGTGAGGTGATTGCCAATCTCAACGCGCTCGAGACCAATGCCTCTGCAAGTGGCGAGTCGGTCGGCGTCATCTACGTCAAGACGGTCGATGGCACCGAGAGGGTGGAAATCGATCGCGCCTTCCAGGTTCGGATGACGGTGACGTACGATCTCGCAGAGACCGAGGCCGAGGCAGTGGAAGCCTTGGAAGAAGCCGAGATCGTGCGAGAGGTCGAAGAAGAAGTCGGCGAGGAGCTCGAAGCTCAGGAATAAAGCGTCCCCGGCCAGAGCGTAGCCACGACGGCACGTTGGGTTCGCTCCCGCTTCCAATATTCGGATTCGGGGTCGAGCACGACGCTGCCGTCGATTAGTTCCTGGAGCGTGGCCTCGACACCGCTGGCAAACTCGGCGTCCTGCACGACGATGTTGGCCTCACTCTCCCAAAAGCTCGCCGTCGCATCGAGGTTGGCCGACCCAATGCTGGTCACCAACCCATCGACCGACACGATCTTGGCATGCACATAGGGGCGGATCCGGCCGCCTCGCGCAACGATCATGGGGGAAGGCGGCGGAACGAACTCGTACACCTCGACGCCCGCCTGCAGCAGGGGCTCCAGTTTCGCCTTCACCATGTATTCGAAGAGCGTTCGGTGCAGAGGCGCCGGGAAGAACGTCCCGTCGTCGCGCCTGGCAGTTGCGCTTCCGGTGAGAAGCCTGACGCGAACGTCTCTGGACAAGAGCCGATAGATCGCGCGCTCGAGCGCGGGTAGGATCGGGAAATCATTGACGATGTAGACGTGGTCCTCGGCGACGTCGAACATCGCCTCGTACATCGCGAGGCCGTTGGTCTCGGCAAGGCCGCGATGCACGACGAGCCGGCCGGCAGCGGAACCGGATGCCTCGAGCTCGGGTAGAACATGCCGATCAGGAGGGATCGTCGCCCCTCCTTGACCATGCCAGGTATGCATGAAGGTCTCTTGCACCTGGCGGACGAGCGGCCCGGACACCTCCACGTGCGCGTCGAGCCACGGGATGGACTCGTGACGCGTGTTGTCGTGCACGGGCACCTCGTCGAAACCCGAGAAGTATTCGTCTCCGGCGTTTCGCCCGGACACGAAGGCCAGCTCGCCATCGATGATCACGAGCTTTCGATGGTCTCGCTTCTTCAAGCGGGACACATCGACCAGCGTCCGAGACTCGATCGGATTGACCGCGAGAACCTCGATGTTGTCTTCTTCTCGCAGTGAAAGGATCAGCGGATTGAGGCGGCCGAGGACTTCTTCGTCCGAGTAGAGGGCGTCGACCATGAATCGAACCTTCACGCCGGCGCGCGCACGCTGAATGAGCTTCACGATCAAGAGCTCGGTGAAGTCGCTGGGCCGGACCATGTAGAACTGAACGTGAATCGTCGAGACAGCCTGCTCGAACGCAGCAAAGAGCCTGTGCCGCGCTTTTTCGTTGTCGAGCTCGGCGTGAAACGAGTTGCCCCCGACGAGGTGTGACTCGGTGGTCTGATCGAGGCGCCAGTCGAGTGGGCTGCTGCTTTCGCGGTCGCGAACGAGCTGCGCTGCTTGCTCGGTTTCGGGACCAAATTCGCCAGCAAGTGCACGACGGATAGCCGTCGACGGCGCCATCACCGTCACCTGCTCAGCGCGGCTGCGGTCCGAGTCTTCATCGCGTCCCGTCAGGATCGCCGTAACCGGCACGCCCTTCGCGCGGAGCCTGCGAATCGCGGTCGACGCGAACATGCCGACAAAATCGACGCCCATGCTCCTGAGCTCCTCCTCTTCGGCTGAATAGACGAGGATCGCGCCGGGCGGCAGCCGCTGTTTGAGGAGCTCCTCGTGAATGAGCGCGTCGCGGTTCTTCTCGTGGATGTCGAAGTAGACCAGCTCGAAGCCCGCATCAACCAACGCGCGCAGCGCTTCGATCGGCGACGCACCGGGTGTCGGATCGTCTGGTGGATGGAGAAGAAACAGCGCCGCATGCACCAGGACGACCGGCCGGCCGCTGGCAACTTGCAGGAGGCGGTGGCCGATCACCTCCGACACGACCTCTCCTTGGTCGTTGGATACTTTGACCGCAACTCGATGAATGCCTGCTTCCGGCGCACGGATCATCGTGCGCACTTCGCTGGTACTGCCGATGGGGACTTCGCCCACCACCTCGTCGTCGATGTAGAACCGCGCATAGGTACCCAGCTTGGCCGACACCCCCAAGGTTGCAGAAAGCTCCACGCGTTCACCGGGACTCGTCAGAACATCGCGCTGCACGCCGCCCAGCAGGCGCCGAAGGCTCGGGTGTCGGCCCCATCGGTCCAATGTTGCCCCGAGGGAACGCGCCGCGGCGTCGAGGATTGGGCGTGGCTCGCCCTCCGCGATCGTGGCGACGATTCGCCAGACGCGTTCGCCCAAGTCTCGAGGTGCCTCGTCGTCCGTCACCGGGCGCAGTATAGGCTGGTTAGCCGTCTTCGTCGGTGACCACGGCCAGGTACGGCAGATTCCGGAACTTCTGCGCGTAGTCGAGACCGTATCCGACGATGAACACATCGTCGACGGTGAAGCCGAGGTAGTCGATGTCGACGGATACGCGGGTGCGGGCCGGTTTGTGGAGCAAGGAGGCGATCTTGAGCGATGCCGGCTGGCGAGTCGCCAGATTCTCGTAGAGATAGGAAATAGTGAGGCCTGTATCCACGATGTCCTCGACCAGAATCACGTGCTTGCCCTCGATGGAGGTGCTCAAGTCCGTCGTGATCTGCACCACGCCACTGCTCTCCTGCTGGTCGCCGTAGCTACGAACGCCGAGGAACTCGACCGCCACGTCGAGGTCGATGTGGCGCGCGAGGTCGGCTGCGAAGACGTAGCTGCCCTTGAGCACGGCGACGAGGACCAAGTCCTTGCCCAAGAAGTCAGCCGTGATCGCTCGACCGAGCTCGGCAACGCGGTCGGCGATCGTGTCGGCGTCGATGAGAGGCTTCAAGGGCATGGCGACTCATTCAATTGCCCGAGAATACAATCGGGAACTTGGCGGGGCCGCCTTCGGAAGATGCCGGGAAGCGCCACCGTCGCACGGAGGCTTCCACACATTCCGCCAGGCCGCCGGGGCCGGTGCCCACGGCGTTCACGGCCTTGACACGCCCCGAAGAGGCAACGGTCACGGTCACGTCGAGGCGGACCGACGGCGGTGATTGCTGACCACGAATCGCTCGCTCGTAGCAACGCTGCAGGCGGGGCTTGTTTGTCGTCACCGTCGCGCGAACCCCATCGCCGTCGAGCGGAGGCTTTTTGCTTTGCGTGCTTCCCGACTTCTCGACGTCGATCTTGGCGGGCGCCGCATCGGCACTCGAGTCAAAGTCGGCGAGAAGCTTCTGATCGGCGTGACTCAACGAGCTGCTTGTCGCCGGAGCGGCGGCGGGCTTGGGACGTGAGGCACGGCGGACCTTTGGCTTGCGCGGCCTGGCTGGCGCCATCTTCGGGCCATCGTCCGCGGGATCCGGTGGCTCGACCGCAAGCACGGCGTCCGCTGCTTCGACTTGATCGCCTGCGACCGATTCGCCTTCGGGTGCCTCTCCTTCCGCGGCGGTCTCTACTTCCTCGCCTTCAACGGACTGTTCACCGTCCTCGGTCGAGAGCCCTTCGGCGGCAACCTCTGGCTCCTCGACCGGCTTCGGAACCACCGGCGCGGAAACGGCGGGCGCTGCAGCGGCCGGCTCGAGCCTCTCGAGGAGGTCCCTCAGCAACGAATCGCCAAAGCGGTCGAACGCAAGAAGCGCGACGACCCCGGAAAACACGATAACGGCGATGATCACCGCCCACACGCCGAGCGAACGTCTGCTGTCTGGTTCCGCCGTTGCCGCAGCAGCCGGAGGCGGCACGGACGGCACAGAAACCAACTCGTCCGGTTCGGGTGGCAGACCCGAAAACGACCCGAGCTGGGGCGACGGTTGAAACACGCCCGTCGGACCGAGCGGCGCAGGCGGTTGCGACATCTCCCCAAGCGAGTCGGGCAAGTCCATTTCGGGCTGCAGCGCATCGGCAAGCGGCGCAAAGTCTACGGGCGCGTTCTGTGGCGCGGCGGCTGCCGGGGTAGGTGGCGGTGAAGGCGACGAAGGCACCGCGGCCGGCATGTCCGACTCGGTAATAGAGGTGCGCGAGTCGACGAACGGAGGCATCGATGAAAACGATGTCCGTGAGGGTGGGCCCGAGCGCCGGCGCTCGTACAGCAAGGCCATGAGCTCGGGAATCGTCGCAAGCGGACGCCACTCGTCAAAACCTTCGCGCCAAACCAGCGTGTACTCGCTCACCGCACTCGCGTCGATCTTGTGCGCCATCTCTTCGAGGCGAATGGGACCGACGGGAACGTCGTTGATCGAGACGTGCCACTCGGGAACGTCCGCGGTGCCAGCCGTCGGAGCAACGGGAACCGGGAGCGCCAAGCCGGGGTGGTGGCCCGCGAGCGCAGTGCTCGCCGCAGCCGCAGCCGAAGGCGAAGGCGACGACAACCTGCGCGATGCCGAGGACGGCCGACGCGGCGGCATCGACGAAGTACGTCGACGAACGGGCGATGCCTGTCGGCGGGCGCGTGCGGTCGGCGCCTCATGCCCGAACGTCGAGACGGGCTCGGACTTGCGCGTGACCTCGTCGAAACCGTACGCAGCCCCGGCGGGAACGGTGACGTCGGGATCGCCTCCGCGCCCGTCGATCAGGATCTTGTGATTGCACTTGCGGCACGGAAAGCGCACGACACGGCCCCGGACTTTCTCGTCCGAGATCTTGTACTTCGCGTGGCAGCTATCGCGCTCGAATCTCATCGACTTCATCGCTTGTGGGCAAGCAAACTCACTTGCGCCATTTCCAGCTTGGCATCGACAGAATCGTAGCGCGAATTGGTGTACTTATTCAATAAGAACGCAAAATTTCACATGCCTGAAAGCACGTAGTATCGGGCCTGCATGTCGTCATAGAGCAGCACCAGCTGGTTCTCACCTATCCGACGGCTCCAGCGCTGGTCCTCTTCATCGTAGGCGATTCGGAAGCTCGCGCTGTAGCGGTAGGCGATCATGACGCGGTCCATTTCCCTGCTGATCGTGCGGTATTTGATCTCATACCGGACGTCTGTGACCCGCTCCCGCCAGCGGCCGAGCTTCTGTCGTAGCTCCCGATAGTCGAGGTCGTCATCACCCGAAGGGGTGCCATTATCGTCCAGGTATTGCGGGTGGGCCATCGCCAGGAGAGCCCCCACATCCCGTGACTCGACCGCATTTCGGTAATTCTCCATGAAGGTGATGACCGCCCGGTTTGCAGGGGTGTCCGCCACGGTGGTGTTTGGGATGTTCTTCTGGCAGCCCACGGCAGCGAAGAGCGACGCACACAAAGTCGCGGTGATTAGGGCTCTACGC
>PVMK01122347.1_pt1 | contig 13293 bp, 13 predicted proteins | sample 1853481 | NCBI WGS metagenome assembly PVMK01 (sample SAMN08533507, study PRJNA380276) | Marine sediment metagenome, whole genome shotgun sequencing project.
ACAATAAGTCAAGAATTCTTTGTCCAGCACGCAAATTGCTCTCATCTGGCACGGGATGAGAGGCTACGAGCGAGGTGAAGGAAGCGGATTGCTTGGCGTGACCCTTGAGGACGATTAAGCTCTGAGTAATAAAATCCCCAAAGATATTGTCGGAAGCATGCATCATTGGTTGGCTAGCTTTACCAAATCCGATTACAAGTACGCGGCGAAAATTCGGGAGATAGTAACTTTGTTCAGGATTACCTACAAAGAGCCAATCACCGTCTCTACGCATATGGCGTTTTACGGCCGCAGCCGGCTCAACGGCATTGAGTGCGGCGGCTAGAATACGTGTAACGCGCTTACCGTGGGGCGATGTCTGTAAAGATGCTGTTTGCAGAGAACTGAGATCCATTTTAGTACCTGAAAAATTATAGAGACTTTCTTTTTAATGGCCACTGATAATCGATTCATTGTCTACGCAATAAGCGTAAGGCATAGAAGATGTATTATAAGCCACACCCAATTTCCCTTGCTTATCTATGGCAATTAACCCACCGTGACCACCGACGCGTTCCGATAAAAGTTGAATGGCTGCATCGCAAGCATCCTGGACTGATAAACCATTGCCGATATAATCGCAAACTTGTTTACTGATAACGACCTTCATTAAGGATTCTCCCTCTCCAGTAGCACCGACGGCAGCGATCATATTGTCTGCATACCCACCAGAGCCCACTAAGGGGGAATCACCAACCCGACCTGGTAATTTGTGGCGTGTACCCCCAGTTGATGTAGCTACGGCAAGATTGCCGTGCATATCGAAGGCGACTGCACCAACTGTGTCCCCTAGACTGGATGTTGGTGCAGCGGTTGTGGCGGTGCCAGAGCGAGAAATATAGTCCTTGAGGTTGTCCTCCGTGATTAAGTCCCCAGTATCGCAAAACTCAAAACCAATTTCTTTTGCAAAGGCTTCAGCACCAGCGCCAATAAGAAAATTATATTGATCATTATGCAATACGCGGCGAGCTAGTCGGATGGGGTTTTTGATGTGTTGTACTGCAGCTACGGCTCCTAAATTTAAGGTGCTGCCATCCATGATGAGCGCATCCATTTGTATATTGCCTTGCGAGTTGAGAAAACTTCCTAAACCGGCATCCAGCACTGGGCTGTTCTCCAGCACGCAAACTGCGGATTCGACAGCATCTAATGAGAATCCGCCAGCTTGGAGTATGGATTTCCCGGATTGGACTGCCTCAATACATGCGGAAATTGCTTGTGCGCGATGGTGGATCAAGCTGTCCCAATTGCCAGCACCACCATGAACTAGGATTGCAGTTTTCATTAAAAAGTATCCTCCTGTCAAGATTATTCACGCAATAGAAGTATATCCGCAATAATTGATTTATCGCAAGTGTCGATTCAAAAAAACGAGCCTGAGTCTTATAGAACCTGCACATATAATTCGGATCCAGATAATAATTGGGCACGTAGCGTAAATCACCTAAAGCGACTATACTAGCCGATTGCCTTTATTGGCAGTTTTTATGAGACAGGTAATTTTGAATGAGAAAAGACAACCGGCATAAATATTATTGCTGATTGCTGTCATTTAGGAGTTTATTTACGTGAATTTTGAAGAATTTTCTTTAGACCGACGTATCACAGCAGGCATAAAAGCAGCTGGCTTTGATAAACCAACACCTATTCAAGTTCAGGCTATCCCGAAAGTTCTTGCGGGACACGATGTTTTAGGTTTGGCACAAACAGGCACTGGAAAAACTGCGGCCTTTATGCTGCCTATTTTGAATCAATTAACCCAAGGGCCGTTGCGCCGAGTGCGGGTGTTAATCTTAGCCCCTACACGGGAACTGGCTGAGCAAATTTATCAAGCCGGGCTTGTGATGAGCAGGCAAACAAAGATTAGCAGTATGACGATTTATGGTGGTGTTAGCAAAAAGCGACAGGTGGATGCTTTGAGGAAGGGTGTAGAGATTGTTGTAGCGTGCCCTGGAAGATTATTAGACCTTCTTGGTGAAGGCTCGATCAATTTATCGCAAATTGAAATTTTGGTGCTGGACGAAGCCGATCGTATGTGTGATATGGGATTTCTGCCGGATATCCGGCGCATCCTAAAAATGTTACCGTCGAAACGTCAAACGCTTTTCTTTTCAGCGACGATGCCTGATGATGTTCGCCAGCTGGCTAATAAGATTTTAAAAAATCCAAAAACAGTTCAAATTGGTATTATTGCACCGGCCGAAACGGTTTCTCACGCGCTATATCCTGTTCCTCGATTGCTAAAGAAGCAATTGCTTTTAGAAATCTTAGAAAAAAAAGCTACCGGTCGTGTGTTGATATTTACGCGCACTAAATATCGTGCCCGAAATTTAGCACGTGATTTAGTTAAACAAGGGTATCGTTCCATTGCGCTACAAGGAAATATGAGTCAGAATCAGCGTCAACGTGCGATAAATGGTTTTCGTAGCGGCAAATATGATATATTGGTTGCAACTGACATAGCGGCACGTGGTATTGATGTGGCAGATATCGGACATGTAATTAACGTTGATATGCCTGACACTGTGGATGCTTATACCCATCGTATCGGACGTACTGGTCGTGCTGAGAAACTTGGCGAAGCTTTCACTTTTGCCGTCGAAGAAGATTATGAAATGGTGCGGGAAATCGAGAAAGTGTTGAAAATTCGTGTGCAGCGGCGGAAACTAGATGGCTTTGATTATGGAGGTTTTAATCCTGAGAAACAATTTGTGGGCTCCCGTCCCCAAGCACTTAAACATGTAAAAAAACGCCGTGGGCGACCTGCTTACAATAAACACCGTAGCAAAAAACCTAGAAATTAGAGTTTATTTTAAAAAGACACAGCGCACATTGCTGTGTCTTTTTAAATCCCCCAATAGTGCACCGCTCTTTTGATGTACAATAAACCTAGGTTGAGTTTTGCTAAAACCCTAACAAAAAAAATTGCCATACGCAATGCTGCTGGCTTGCGCTCATTTTTTCGGACTGTTTTTTGCCAGACATATCGTGTTGTGGTAGCTGCGCTCGAAATTTTTATTCCTTGGACAAGTAGAGAAGTTAGACAAATTCTGTCACAGTGGAGTGGGCAAATCCAAATTTATTGAGATACTAACTGGTATTTTGCTTTCATAGGTTGGCGAAAAATCATTGCTTGGCTAATTTTACTGGATAGTTCACCGACTATTGGCATATCTTATTGGTCTTGTTTTATGACTGCGTCCACAGCATAATTATTGCTAACCAGCTTTCTATTCTTTACCGAATTATTGGTTATTGCATGTTGTCAAACCTCAAGGATTAGGAATGCTGCCTGCATGAGATTTTTTTGATGAATGCATGAAAATTTATGCTTTTTATACGATAAGACTATTTGAAAGACCCGTAAAAATATAAGTAATTTTCAATTGTACCCATCACTTGTATATTATTTTAAGCTAATTCGATTGCTCGCGGCGTAACCTGGCTAAACTTAGATGGTTTTACTTTAGTAACAACCAAATTGTTTATTATTGTTATCTTAATTTAGATCTGCATGGCTTCGGATTGGGCGGTCCTGTTAATCTCATATTATGAGTATCACAATGATTGATTGGATAAATATTGCTAAAATGTCAATTGCGATCTTGGTTTTTATAGGTTTGATCGCAATTGTGATCTGGTTATTCTGGCGCTCTCATACCAAAGTAAATTTATTAGATTTAAAAATAAAGGCCGCTGAAGATCGTATAAAGATTATGAATCAACGAATGGATGCAGTTTTTCGTGTCAATCAGATTTCCGTTGATTCTATTGAAGAAAATGAAGTTGTTGAGGTAGCTTTGCAACTTGTAGTGGAATTGACTGGCGTGCAGGGCGCAACATTTGTCCCTCTTGATGATCATAGCCATCCAATTGCAAGTAATAGTTTTGGCGTAAAGCCAGGACCTGAATTAGATGCTTGGATAGAATATTTGGCTTCTCCGGCAATTCACACTCGGTGTGACGCGTGCAAAGATTACCAAGCTATTGATACATGCCCGCTGCTGCATAAGCGATTTTCAGAAGAAATTTTCTTGCTGTGTTTTCCATTGCGGCGGGGTGATCGTAAATTTGGTGTGCTAAATTTATATATGCCTAAGAAAGATCGCTTGGATCTGGATTCGAAAATATTCTTACAGGCAATGGCAGATGAAATTTCCCTGGCAATAGACGGTGTGCGTTTACGTCGTCGTGAAATCGCCTCGTTGAATGAATTACAGGCTGTGCGAGGAAAATCTGATATTAATGAAATGTTACCAGGGATGATGGAAAATATTTGCTCTTCATTTGAATCTGATTATACAAGATTGGTGGTTCTCGATAATGATGGATCGGAAATGATTCAAAAATTCAGCTGCGGTGTCGTTTCCGATAAGTGGGCATTAAAAGTTGATAACCTTGTAAAGAAAGTGGTTATTTCTGGAAAACCGATATTGCAAAGCGATGTTTTTGCTGATGATAATGTTAGCTACGAATTGGGATCGCTGATGATTGTACCGCTTATTCCACATGACAGTCTCGTATTTGGGGCAATAGCAGTTACCAAAAATGGGTCCGATGTCTTTCTATCGCGCCAATTGGAGCTATTGAAGATCATCGCTGGTCAAGTTGCTTGCCGGATTGAAAACTCTTACCGCTTGGCAGAAATTGAACATAAAACGATGTTCCAGGAGCGTTCCCGTCTTGCGCGTGAAATCCACGATGGATTGGCGCAAACACTTGGCTTTCTAAAGTTGCATGTTGCTCAAATGAAAAGAAAATTGGAAAAAGGAGATATTGAGCAGCTAAAGCGCGATGTTGAATTAAGCTACAAAACAGTAACTGAAGCGTATAATGATGCACGCGAAGCCATTGATGGATTGAAAATTGATACTGACAACATAAGTGTTGCCGGTTGGTTACAGCAAACGGTTTCTGAATTTGAAGATAGTTGCGACATAGCAACATGCATTCATGGCGTAAGCACAGAATTTAAACTTTTGCCTGAGATACAAATCCAATTGATTCGTATTATTCAGGAAGCGTTAAGCAATGTTCGCAAACATTCTGACGCTGAGAAAGTTGAAATTACCTACCATGAACAAAATAATAACATTTCTGTCAAAATTTGTGACAATGGACGAGGTTTTAACCCTGACGAAATTGGACATTACTCGCGGCATGGATTGCGTGGCATGAGAGAACGCGCAGCGTTAATGGATGCTGATATTGAGATTGTCAGCCTGCCTGGAGAGGGTACAACGGTCCATGTATGCTGGGTGGCACCCATAGTGGATATTAGTTTATGAAGATTAAAGAAAAAACCTATCGAGTCGTTGTTGTCGATGACCATGCACTATTCCGAGCAGGGCTTGTCAGCCTATTAAGACAAATGGAGTGTTTTGATGTTGTTGGGGAAGCTCAAAATGGCGTCGAAGCTGTTGATATGGTGCGTGATACTCTCCCTGATTTGGTCATTCTCGATGTCAATATGCCAGTGATGAATGGCGTGGGAGCAGTGCGTGTATTGAGAAAAATGCAGGTACGCGCACGAATAGTTATGCTGACAATATCTAAAAATGAAGCTGACCTTATGAGGGCTATTCAAGAGGGTGCTGATGGTTATTTGTTGAAGAATGCTGAGCCGGATCAATTGAAGCAAGCTTTGCTAAGAGTTATGGAGGACAAATCGGTCATTTCTCCTGATATGGTTAAAACGGTCTTCAATGCTGTTCGAGCAAGAGGCGCTGATGCCGAAGATTTGCTTACTAGAAGAGAAAAAGATGTGTTGAACTGCCTCGTTCAGGGATTAACTACCGAGGAAATAGGTGACAATCTTGTAATTTCGAAAAATACCGTAAAAACGCACGTGCGCAATATAATGAATAAACTTGATGCATCGAACCGTGCCGAAATTGTAGGGACTGCATTAAAAAAAGGATTGATTTGAGCGAATAAACATCAGCTTGAGATTAGTTTTAAGATATTAATTCAATAATTTGAACATTAGATGTTACCTATCGGGGGAAAGCAAGAAAATTAGTCACTCTAAATAAATTAAACTCGATATATGAATATATTTGTATATTTTCAGCTATAGGATATTGAATAATGTCATATTTGTGGTTGGAAAAAATTTGGCGGAATATAGCTCTGTGCTGGTTATTCTTTTTGATTTTTGCAGGTTGTGGTAATTAACAGCGCGGCATTGAAGATTTTCTGTTGAATGGAGAACAATTGTCTTTAAAATGGTCATTTGATTCAGGCGGCGCTATCAATCATCCAGTAGTTGTAGCTGATGATAAAGTGCTGTTCGTGCCTCACAATGGAACATTGATAGCTTTAGATGCAGCTTCTGGAATACTGCGTTGGGAGTATGAAGCTCCCGCAAAAGTATGGGAGCGCGCTTATGTATCTGATGGTGAACGCATTTTTGTTGGTTTAGAAGGAGGCAAGTTAGTGAGGCTTGATGTGCGTTCAGGAGAAGTACTGTGGGAAACTAACCTAGGAATCAATGTTCAAGTGCCACCTCTCGTTGTGGACGATCTACTTTATGTATCCACCACCTTCGTCGGTCCAGGTTTAATTTTTGATCTCGAAAAAAAGGTTAAAATTTTTGTACTGCACGCTTCGAATGGCCTAGAACAGTGGTCTTTTCAAACCGATAATTATATTTTGCAAACGCCATATATAGATGGCGATCGTGTGAATGTGGCTGGTACATTTTATTCTCCTGTTGAAATAGACGAAGGCGGACACACACGGATTTATGCATTATCTACGGTAGATGGGTCTGAGCAATGGCAATTCGAATCTGAAGATGGTTTCCCAAAACAAATTTATGCTACACCATCTAGCGTTGTGTTCTTGGGCTACTAGGATTATATAAACGGACTCGATTCGCAAAACGGAGAACTCATCTGGCGAAAAGATACAGGCAACTGGGTGCCAACATTTTATGGCATTGATAACGTCATCTACTTTGGCTTTGCCAATACGGCAGTCTATGCCTTAGACGCGAACAATGGCGAATCAATTTGGAATTTTAATATACCGGAAGGCACATTCAATTATTTAATGGGGGCTCCGGTGCGTGTTCGGGATGATCTGTATTTCATTACACAGCACGGCGATATCATGGCATTAAATGCGTTGGATGGAGGTCTACTTTGGACGATCTCTACATGTGTAACACCACGTACTGGTCTGACTGTAGAACATGGCTGGTTATTTTTTGGAGATATTAACGGCATGGTTTATGGCTATGACGCCCGGGATGGCTGATTTCTGATGACAGAATAATTTACGCTTTGGTTAGCTAGCTTGGTGATTGTAAGCGGATGAAAATCTACTCAATTTTATCCTAAATAAATATGGGCTGCCTTGTCGGGCAGCCCATATTTATATAAAAATTTGCAACTACAGTTTTGCTAATTTATTTATTCCGGCCAAGAGCAGCGGGCCGTCACGATTTTCTTCTGTGATATCGAATTCCCAGCCTGGAGCCATGCGATTGTTGCGTAAGCGTTCCTTGAGTTTAGAATGATCCCAGTCGTAATCGCCTGCGCCGATGGCACTTTCTCCGAGGATGGAAACGCCAGGGGGGCTGGAGAGCGAGTCGGCACCGGTCAGGATGCTTTCGTAGGAACTGAGATCCATTTCATGGTAAGAGTTCTCGGAGTGTGCGAAATGACATCCCGTGCAGGACTGTGAGCCTTCGAACCACATGTTGTCTTGCGTGAATAAAGGCAGTACATCTCGTTCGAATTCAACGGTTGCATCGCCATAAGAGAAGCCCCCATTGGGAGCATCTGCCTCGACCCAAGCGGCTAATAATCCAACGGCGGTGAAGTCGCAGCCATACTCGCCGAGCAAAACGGAGACACCGTCATCAGAAACATCAAGGCAAGCGCCGTCGCGATTTTCTTCGGTGATGTCAAATTCCCAGCCAGGCGGCATACGATTATTGCGCAAACGGCCGCGCAATTTAGCGTGATCCCAATCGAAGTCAGTAGCGCCGATCTCGGACTGTCCGAAGAGGGGCACACCGGTGGGTTTTGAAAGTGCATTGCCTCCAATTATGATGCCTTCATAAGAACTGAGATCCATTTCGTGATAAGAGTTCTCAGAGTTAGCGAAATGGCAACCTGTACAAGCTTGCGCGCCTTCGAACCATAGGCCGTTTTCGGTGAAGAGCGGCAGAATATCAGCTTCGAAAGTACCTAAATAGCTGTTACCGTCAATACCTGTATAAGAAAATGATTCTGTTTCAGATGCTCTGGCACCTACCCAAAACCCGATGATATCAACTGCCTTAACAGCAGCTCCAGAAGAACCATTACCGGCTACCACATCTTCAGTGAATTCTGGTGTTTGGGATGGCACTACCGTTAAAAAGTTGATAGAGCCGCACATGCGGAAATCAAAAAACCACAGTTAATAAAATAATTAATACGAACAAATTATCTTTCATAATACTCCTATTTTGACTTATATTTATGGTTAACGGATTAATGCTAGGCTAATAATCGGGTGATTTTTTAATCACCTGTTTGGGTGATGCCAGGGTGAGAGACAGCTTGCAATCATTTTGGTATCTTTAACTGAAGAAAAAATAAAAAGGTTACTAGAAATGAATTTTGCTAATTCCAACATTCTTCGACGTGTTTTGATTGCTTCAAGCCATCCGCTTTTTGGAGAAGGTTTACGCAGCTTATTAAATGAGCGATGGGGTGGGCAGGTTGTAATTTTGGGTCGAGTCTCTAATATTGATGAAGCGATGGAAGCGCTTGACGAGCTAAATCCTAATTTGATTATTGTAGATTATGATGACGATATTTTAAATCGAGAGGAATTTTTAACGCGTTTCATGGAGAAGAAACAAGAAATGCGAGTCGTGTTGCTTTCCCTAAAAGATGGAAGTGAAGGCGAGGAAGCAACGGTTTATGATCGCCGTACCTTAGTGGCATCGCGAATTGACGACTGGTTGCATCAGAGTTTGCCAGAAAGGAAAATTTCGACCAAGAAAGCAGGAGACGATCAATGAAACATTTTATTGGTGTGACCATCGTGGTCGCTATCCTTACAGCTGTTGTTGGCCTTGGGCTTACGGAAATAGATTTAATGCCTGCCCAAGCAAGCGTTCAAGCCCAATTTATTGATGCTCTTTTTGCCAAGCACATTTGGGCTTTTTCATTTTTATTTGCTCTAATCATTGGGTTTATGCTTTATAGCATGGTGGTTTTTCGCCGAAAGCCCGGCGATGATAGTGATGGAGACCATTTTGAGGGGCATACGGGTCTTGAAATTGCATGGACAGTCATTCCTCTGATTTTTGTATTTTATTTTGCTTTTTTGGGCTCTTCGGCTCTTGCTGAAGTTCTGCGAGCCGACCCTAATGCTTATAACATTGCAGTTGTTGGATCGCAATGGTCATGGCGCTTCGATTATACTGATTATGGATTTAGCTCTGATGAACTGCGATTACCCGTAGATCGGCAAACATTGTTGCTGCTCTCATCGACAGATGTGATTCATTCGTTTTGGGTGCCCGAATTCCGAGTTAAACAAGATGCACTACCTGGTGAAAATATGGAGCGCGAGCTGCGAATTACGCCTACGGATATTGGGAAATATACGGTAATGTGCGCCGAAATTTGCGGCCAGCAGCACGCATATATGACATCCAATGTCATCGTTATGGAGGTAGATGCATTTGAAGAGTGGGTAGAAGAAATGACAGAAGGTCCCTCAGATGACCCTGTCATTCGCGGTGAAGAAGTGTTTCAGCAATTTGGTTGTATAGCCTGTCATTCAATAGATGGCAGCGATCGAGTTGGACCTTCCTGGAAAGGTCTTTTTGGTAAGCAGGAAACAATGGCAGATGGCTCAACTGTACTCGTCGATGAAGCTTATCTACTTGAGTCGATACTTGATCCTCAAGCTAAAATTGTTACGGGGTTCGAAAATATAATCATGCCGCCTACTGGTATAGGGATGACCGAAGAGCAGATTTCCGATGTGATTGATTTCATCGAGAGTTTGCGTGAATAGAATAGACCGAACTTTATTCTTCAATATTAGGAGAAGATAGTATGAGTGAAAATAAACGAGCGAAGGTTTTATCATTTGGCCTTTTGCGTGGCATGGGTTACCAAGCGCTGGGTTGGCTGATTGGCATGGGCTTTATGATGTTGATTCGACTATTATTGGGTCTGCCTGCTTGGAAAGCAGAACCTGTTTGGGTGGGAGGTGCATTTCTAAGCGTATTTGCTTTCTTGATTGGCGTTGGTGTTTTTCGTGATTGGTACAAAATGGCTTTGGGGGAACCAGTTGACGATCATATCCATGCTGATCTAGAACAACCAAGCTGGACGCGATACTTCAATATGTCTTACGATCATAAGGTAATCGGCATTCAATATGGTGTAACTTCCGTGACGCTGCTATCCTTGGCTGGTACGTTTGCATTGATCTTCCGCGTTGAGTTATCTGCGGCCAATATGCTGTTCCTAGAATTAGATATGTACAACACCCTCTTTGGTCTGCATGGTATTGTGATGATTGCCGCAATTTTGTTGGGTGTTGGCGCGATGTCCAACTATCTTGTTCCTTTGATGGTTGGTGCCAATGATATGGCATTCCCACGCTTGAACGCGTTTGCCTTTTGGGTCAATGTTCCGGGGGCTGTTTTGGTGATAAGTAGTCTATTCTTGGGCGGCTTTGACACCGGTTGGACTGGCTATCCGCCCCTGAGCGCGCGCGCTCCTATTGGGATGCAAATGTTTTTCATGGGGGTGTATTTCATTGGTCTCTCATCCATTCTTGGGTCGCTTAATATCATCGTCACAACAATCCGAATGAGAGCAACCGGTATGAATTACTTTCGGATGCCGATTTTTGTATGGGCTGCGGTTGCAACATCGCTTATTGGGTTGACCGCTACACAATTTATTGGTCTATCTTTCCAAATGGTGATGTTCCAACGTTTATTTGGAATGGGATTTTTCGATCCGGTCAAAGGAGGGAATGTTGTTTTGTTTCAACATCTTTTCTGGTTCTATTCCCATCCAGCGGTGTATGTGTTTATTTTGCCTGGTTTAGGTATGATTAGTGAAATACTTCCTGTTTTCGTTAAAAAACCGCTTTTTGGTTATAAGTGGATTGCTATATCTTCAATGGCCATTGCCCTGGTGGGTTTCTTTGTTTGGGCGCATCACATGTTCACAGCTGGCCTGGAAGAATATTTGAGAGTGCCGTTCATGTACAGCACACTGCTTGTGGCTGTCCCGACTGGTGTAAAATTCTTTAGCTGGGTCGGTACGATGTGGCGCGGCAAAATGACTTTTCAGACACCGATGCTCTTTACCTTGGGCGCGGTCTCAATATTTTTACTCGGAGGATTGACTGGCCCCCCCAACGCTACGGTTGCTACCGATCTATACCTGCACGATACTTATTGGATCGTGGGGCATTTCCATGCAACTATGTTTGGAGGCTTTATTTTTCCCTTCTTTGCTGCAATTTACTACTGGTTCCCCAAAATGACCGGCAAGATGTATAACGAAAAACTAGGTAAGGTGCATTTTTGGTTGATGTTCCCTGCATTTTACATGCAATCTCTGGGACAGATGCGCGTGGGTCTGTTGGGCATGCGTCGGCGAGTTGCTGATTATGACGCCGCCTTAGGTTTCGATTTTACGCATTTGCTAATTACGATTGCCGGCTTCCTGATCGCAACATCTGTTCTGATTTTCATGATCAATGCGGTCTATAGTATTCGCAAGGGAAAAGATGCGGATGCCAATCCATGGAAATCGCGCTCCCCTGAATTTCACCTGCCTTCCCCAATTCCTGAGCACAATTATATTGATCATGCTTTCGAGGTGGTAGGCGAACCTTATGACTATGGGTTAAAGGGATCGGTGTACGTAAAGTTCGAATCTACCTCTTAATTCGGAATATTGGAGAGTTAATGATGGAAAATAACAAAAAAATGAAAAATGCTTTCAAAATCGGTTTATATGTATTTATACTATTGGCCGTTCTTACAATTGTTGAATACGGCATTGCTATTGCAGGCTTATCCTGGGGAATTTTATTCTTTGGTATCGCCTTTGTAAAAGCCTGGTTCGTGGTCAACAAATATATGCACCTTCCCCGACTATTTTTAGAAGCGAGTGAAAATAATGACAACTAATACGAGTACAATAGAATTTCGTTCGAGTTACACCTACAAAACTGGCACCAATCGCTTAGGTTTATGGCTCTTTATTGTTTCTGATGCGTTTGTTTTTGTTGGGCTTTTGGTATCTCGCTTTTACCTTTTGGGTAATACCCGCCCGCATCTTGAACAAACTTTAGGCCTGATCGTCACCGCAGTGTTGTTGGTGAGCAGTTTTTTTATGAATAGAGCTGAAACCGCTATAGAGCACGGAGATCAAAAAACTTTCCTTCAGGGTACATTGATTACCTTGATTTTGGGTGTAGCTTTTCTAATTGGCGTGGTTGGCGTTGAGTGGCAATTGGCGCCCTTTGGCCCTGGTGATGGCGTTGCTGGAGCTGTATTTTATATGATGACGGGAATGCACGCCTTCCATGTACTTACCGGTGTGATTTTCTTAGGAATAGTTTACCGCAATGGGCGCAAAGGATTATATTCTACTGAGAGGCACTGGCAAGTAGAAGCTGCAACAGTATATTGGCATTTTATCGATGTTGTATGGATATTTTTCTACCCGGCATTGTATTTAATTGGTTCAGTAGCTGGTTAGCAAATAGGATCGAGATAATTGGTAGCAAACTGCCTGATTTCTGATGCGTAAACTAACATGGGCAAAAAATTAATTCTGCAAATTATTATTGGACTGGGGTTGGGAATTGCTATTGCTGCCGGGATCAATTACATAGCCAAGCCGTATGCATATCAAGGCTCATTAATTGATCCCCCCTCTCCAGCGGTGGATTTTTCCCTTGGGTCGGGTGATGGATCTACTTTTCAACTCAAAGAGCAGCGCGGTAATGTCGTGCTGCTTTTCTTTGGGTACACACACTGTCCCGATGTTTGCCCAACAACACTATATGATTTCAAGCAGATCAAAGCGCGCCTTGGCAAACTTTCCGAAAAAGTTCAGTTTGTTTTTGTCACGGTTGATCCAAAACGGGATACGATAACTCACTTGCATGACTATGTAACAGCTTTTGATCCTGCATTTATTGCCTTAGGTGGAGATTTTATAGAATTAGAAGCTGTTTGGTCCGCTTACGGTGTTTATC
>PVMK01170417.1_pt1 | contig 13292 bp, 12 predicted proteins | sample 1853481 | NCBI WGS metagenome assembly PVMK01 (sample SAMN08533507, study PRJNA380276) | Marine sediment metagenome, whole genome shotgun sequencing project.
CATGTTATTTTTTCTGAAAGCAGAAGAGTGACGCGTTCTAACCCGACGGCAAACCCAATGGCCGGAGTTGAAGGGCCTTGGAGAGCTTGAAAGAGACCGTCATAACGTCCTCCGGCTCCGATGGTACTTTGGGCTCCTAAATGGGGGGAAGTGATTTCAAAAGTGGTTCGAGAGTAATAATCAAGTCCTCTGACAAGTCGATGGTTGATGGTATAAGGAATTTTAAGAGCGCTCAGACCATCAAGGACAGCCTGAAAGTGAATTTTGGAATTATTAGAGAGGTAGTCGATTAAATTAGGAGCCTCTTCTATGCTTTTCTGACATACCGGAACTTTACAGTCTAAAATTCTAAGGGGATTAGTCGAGTATCGTCGTTGACAATTCCCACAGAGAGTATAAAGAAGAGGCGCCAGGAATTCCTTGAGTTTCTCAATATAGGTCTCTCGGTCCTCAGGTGTTCCAATAGAGTTGATATGTAGGATTAGGTCCTTAAGTCCTAAAGTTAAGAAAAATTGCCATAACAAAACAATAACTTCCACATCTATAAGAGGGTCATCCGTGCCGAGTGCTTCGACTCCAAATTGGTGAAATTGCCGATAGCGGCCGGCCTGGGGACGTTCATGACGGAACATAGGCCCTAGATAAAAAAGCTTTCGTGTGGTGGGAGAATCCAGAAGTTTATGTTCAAGGACGGCTCTCACGACGCCAGCAGTCCCCTCCGGTCGCAATGTCAAAGAACTTCCGTCTCGGTCAGGAAACGTATACATTTCCTTTTCGACAATGTCCGTTGTCCCTCCGATACTCCTGGAGTACAGTTCGGTGAATTCAAATATGGGAATACGAATTTCAGAGAAGCCATATTGGGTTGCCAGGGTTCGAGCAACCGTCTCAATGTGTTGCCATTGAGAGGCTTGATGAGGAAGAATATCCTTGAGCCCTTTGACGGATCTCAACACAAAAATTCCTGTTCTATTGAAGGGAAAAAGGCAAGAAAATCGAATTCGACTATATCTTTCTGCCCATATCCAGTCAACGAACGGATACGCTCATAATATTAAACCGGCAACTTAATAAGTGGCACAGAACTCTCTGAATACCTGTGAAATCAGGACTCCCATGTAAATAATGCACTCTAATTTGTTGCCGGATTAATAATACAAAAGAGTGGGCCCGTTAACTTTCCAAATCTAGTATTAGGTTAACTCCTGTTTCAGGGATTGCTTTTTCAATTTACGAAGAAAGAAAGCCTCTGCTGAAAAATAAGCCACGATTGATATCGCCGATACTGACCATTCCCACGAGCTTGCCATCTTCAGCGACGGGAATACGGCGAAAATGCTTGAGACCCATATAAGAAGCCGCCTCCAAAATACAAGTAGTCGGGGAAACGGTAAGGGGGTTTTTACTCATGATCTCTTCGACTTTTTTGCGAAGACTGTCTGGGTACCCTTCCTCCATTTCACCAAAATCACGGCTGTGAACATTATCATGAATATAATCTCCATAATTTGGAAAAAGAGGAATCATGACATCACGAATGGCCACAAGACCAATCAGATTTCGCTGTTGGTCAATAACCGGTATGGCTCCACAATGGCGGCTTAACATTTTAATAACAGCCGACCGTACGGAATCAGTTTGGTACGCCGTAATGACACCTGTTGACATGACATCTTGAACCAGCATGATATTCTCCTTTAGTTAACCTGGAAGGGGCGAGGCATTACAGTCATTATGCATATGGAATTTCAGCTCAGATTTTGACAATTTCATGGCTTCTCTTTTACCACAATAATGTTCCCTTTTGATAATCGCTGTTCAGGTTATCATGAGCATTATTATAAAGAAGAACTGATGAATATTGAAAAAGTGTCGAAAGGGGTTGTCTGAATGGGCCAGGCTCAAATAAACGTCTTTTAACTTATTGAAATGGAATGGCGTTTTTTTATTCGTGTCTGACCCCTTTTAATTTTCGCCAACCAACAAAGGGCCCTTGGGCCCCTTGTTGGAATGTGCGGTCGAGTGTGTTTGGTTTTAGCTTTTCTGTTCTTTCCCGTGGTGTTTGTACCCGCCAGGATGGCCTTTGGTCCCCATGCCAGTGCCTTTAAAAGCGTTGATGCGGTCATGCACGGTTTTCATTCGAGCACGTTGTTCTGCCGTCAACACGGCCTTGGCCTCCCGGGTGGCTTTGACGGACGCGAAGTACATCTCAGCCCTGGTGTTATAGAGGTCTTTTAATTTCGCTTCGACCTCACCGAGGGACCCTTGGTCGTCACGCATTAGGTCATGGAGGTCCACACTGGCCAGTTGGATATCGGCCTTCATTTTAATCTTGGTTTTTTTGAAATTGGTTTTGATCGTTTGAAGTTTGGCCACTTGATCATCGGTAATGGCCATGCCGTCTTTGAATTTCAGAATATGATCAATAAATTTTGAGGCACTTTGGTGTGGACCATGGCTTCCCACACCCATGCTTCCTTTTATACCGTGGCCACTGTGCATACTTCCGCCAGGGTAGCCTTTCCCATGTCCCATCGTGCCCGACCCATGCGGTGATGTTTTTCCAGTGGCATGGTGGACCATCCCATCCCCATGGCCATAGCCGCTGGCCAGGGTTAGCAAGGGCAATCCCAGGACCAACCCGAGCACACCGGCCCAGAGGGGAATCAACCGAAAACAGTGCCTGCCGTGTTTAGGTGTCATGTGGAAAACCTCCTTTCACTCTACGAAAGAGCGGGTTGTGGAAAAAGAATGGTTTGTGATGTCGTGACGTGTACGATTACAGATGTCTCTATATTATACACGGGAATTGGCGACATGCAGCAGTGAATTAGCTGGCCAGAGGCCAAGCGAATGGCATAGACGGTCTGCGATCCCTGAAATTGACGACTTTCAATGCGCCCTGAACCAGTTTCAGAGGGGGTGAATTGGATGTCATTGGGACGAATCATCACCAAGACACGGCTTTCGCTGTGAAAATCAGACTGATTGGGAAAGGTGCCGATTTCTGTTTCAATTTGACCATTGTTAATGATCCCGGGAATCGTGTTGGCCTGTCCGATAAATTCCGCAACGAAGGAACAGGAGGGATGTTGATAAATGGCCTCGGGCGTATCGCATTGCACCAAGACCCCATCTTGCATCACCGCGACGTGATCAGCAATGGCAAAAGCTTCTTCATGGTCATGAGTGACCAGAATAGCCGTGGTCTGCGTTTGTCGGAGAACTCGGTACAATTCCTTCCGCATTTTGATCGTCATATCCGGATCCAAATTGCTGAACGGTTCATCCAGTAAAAGCATGAGGGGTTTTGGAGCCAGCGCGCGCGCGATGGCGACACGTTGTTGTTGGCCACCAGAGATTTCATGCGGAAAACGATGTTCAAGACCTTGGAGACTCACTAAATCCAACAAAGTCTGAACACGGGTTTTCCGGTCAGAAGGTTGCCAATGATAGAGCCCAAACGCCACGTTGTCCTCAACAGACATATGCGGAAATAACGCATATTCTTGAAAGACCAGCCCCACTCGACGGTGTTCAGGAGGCATGTGAAAAGAGGCCGAAGCCAGAACCTGACCTTGTAATCGAATTTCCCCGGCGGAAATTTTTTCAAAGCCAGCGATAGCGCGCAAGGTTGTCGTTTTCCCGCAACCGGAAGGTCCTAACAGACACAAGATGTTCCCCGGCTGAAGATGGAGAGACAGGTCGCGAACGATGGGGACATCAGGCTGGTACCCGCAGGTGATATGTGCTATCTCCAACATCGGGGCCTGAGAAGATGGTTCGATGGATGACGACACAGGGTCCATTTGTCGTGCTTCAACAAAAAGGGACATCAAAAACCTTTCAGGACCATTGTACTAAGGCTTAGCCTGCCTGCCAATTCTTTTTGGACAAGAGAAAGACGGCAGGAATAGTCAGAATCACAATCAGCAAAGCCGGCGGGGCAGCAAGCTGATATAGCTCTTCGCTGGCTTCCAACCAAATGCGCACCGCCAACGTATCAAATCCGATCGGGCGTAAGAGCAATGTGGCAGGCAGTTCTTTCATGCAGAGGAGAAACATGAGCAGCCAAGCAGCCGAAAATCCTTTGCGGACCAGGGGAAACGTAATCTGCATAAAAGTCCGAATCCCTTTGGCACCGAGATTGCGCGCCGCTTCTTCTAAATTGGGATTGACCTGTTGAAGAGCCGATTCCATGGCTTGCAGGCCCGCCGGTAAATAATGAATCAGATAAGCAAATATTAGAACAAAGATGGTGCCATAAAGAATGGGAATCAAATCCGTAAACAACATCAGGAGCGCTAAGGCGGCTACGGGTCCTGGAAGCACATAGCCGATATAGGCACCTTGCAAACAGGCCACATGCAGTTTGGAGGGAATGCGGGAAGCTAAGTAGGCCAGGGGTGTGCCCAAGACCAGGGCAGCTGTTGCGGCGGTGGCGGACAGGAACACACTATTTCCTATGTAAGTCCAAAATGACGTACCGACTTCACCATTGGTCCAGGCGGTCAGCGTCCATTGAATAAGCAGGAACACAGGCAGCCCAAAGGCCGCAATAAAAATGACCAAAAATGACAGGTTAATGGTCAGCCCCCGGGTCATCGAACAGGGTTTCGGTGTGGCGGTCCGGACTCGGCCGGATGTCTGGTAAAACCGGCTTTGTTTACGGAACCATCGTTCGGCGAAAAGGAATACCAGAGCAAAGCCCACCAACAGCAGGCTGAGCAGTGCGGCCGATTGATAATCAAAACGACCGGTGATTTGTTGATAAATGGCGTAGGTAAAGGTTTGAAAGCGCAGCAGTGAGACGGCCCCAAAATCCGATACCACGTAAAGCACCACCAGAAACATGCTGGCCACCAAGGCGGGCCGGATGAGCGGTAAGGACACACGCCAAAACGTTTCCCGGCGTGTGGCGCCAGTTGCTTGCGCGGCTTCTTCAAATGACAGATTGAAATTTTGAAACGCTGCGCGGGCTAGCAAATAGACATAGGGAAAGGTGTTCAAGGTCATGACTACCAGGGCTCCCGTAAAACTATAGGGAGAGGGGATGCGGGCATCTGAGTTGGTTAACCATTGCCAGGTTTGTTCAACGGGTCCCGCCGTATCCAATAAATAGGTATAAATATACGCCAAGACAAAAGAGGGAATGGCCAAGGGCAACACAAACCCCCAGTCCCAAAAGGCTCGTCCCCAAAACTGGTAGCGGGTGATTACCCACGCGGTGGACACCCCAAGGGTCAGTGTGGCTAAGGAAACCCCCATGGCCAAGGAAATGGTATTGGTCAATAATTCAGGAAGGCGGGTGTTCCACAGATTACCGGCCTGGGAAAGATCGCCGGTAAAAGCCGAATAGGTGACATACAAAAGAGGAAACGTCAGGAGCGTAGCGATGCTTAAGCCGAGAAGGGAAAGCGGAGTCAGCCGGGGTTGGCGAACCATTCAGGGGCGCCCCAATGCTTAGCGGAGACCCAGGCGCTGGATCTCTTGAATGATAGGCTCACGAAGTTCGGCCAACCGCGTGAGAGGAATGCTTGAGGGCCGAAACGAGGAAGAGGGTGGTACGGCGGGATCGGCTTTCACAGAGGAATTAACTGGATATTCTTTATTGATGCGCGCAAACATTTCTTGTCCGGTCGGAGACATCAAAAAGGTAATCAATTGGTTGGCCGCAGACATATGCTTGGCATGGGCTGTGAGGCCGATGCCTGCCACATTCATAATGGCACCCATGCCTCCCTCCTCTTGGTCGGTTATCAAGGGTGCGATTGGGGCCTTGGGGTCCTTGGCTAAATGGCGAAAAATGTAATAGTGGTTCACAATTCCCACAGACACTTTCCCTTTGGCGACGGCATCTACGATCTGGCGATTTTTCCCATAGACCTCATTGCCCGCGTTGTCACGAAGTCCTTGTAGAAATTCAGCGGTGGCCTTTTCCCCTTTGGCGGCTAAGATCACTGACGCACCGGCTTGCAGGTATTCACTATTGGCACTAGGAATGGCCAATTTCCCTTTCCAGGATGGGGTGGCCAAATCTAACAGGGAGTGAATGGTTGAAGGGTCGACCATGTTTGTGTTGTACACAATCATCCAAATGCGTCCAGAAAGCCCGATCCAACTATTATCCGGGGCACGAAAGGGTTCAGGAATGGTGGTCGTCACAGCAGGAAGCGTAATCGGTTGGAGCAAATGAAGGCTTCGGGCTAACTCCAAGGTCCCGGCTTCATTGGTAATAAACACATCGGCAGGAGTTCGAGCCTTTTCAGCGCGTAACCGGTTCACTAATTCCGTGCTGCCAGCGGTCAGAAGTTGCACGGTGGTGCCGGTCGTTTCTTGAAAATGATCCAAGACGGGTTTAATCAATCGTTCGGCTCGTCCGGAATAGACCACTACAGAGTCCTCGGCATACAACTGTGGAACTCCAAGTGTTACAGAACCAAACAATATGAAAGTCAAAAGTGTTGAAAGGAAAAGGGGAATACTGATTTTCCTAACGATTTGTATATTCATTTTCACTGTTTACCCTTTACGATTTGTATATTTGTGAAGGAGCAAGACAATGCTACCACTTTACTATGTATATTTGCGAAGGAGCAAGATTAAAGAGACATTCTAGGTTAAAGAGGGGCAAATAAAGGTTGGCCAAGAAACGTTAGGCTGGTTGGCAAGTGTCACAGAGACCGTAGAGTTCTAATTTGTGGGTTTGAATGGTAAAGCCGTTTTTTCGGGCCACGGCTTCTTGCAGGTCTTCGATTTGGCAATTCTTGAATTCCACAATTTTCCCACATCCTGTACAAATCAGATGGTCATGATGGCCTTTGTGGGCCACATTGTCGAACTGGGTTTGGGTTCCGAAATGACGTTCTTGCGCCATGCCGGTATCGCAAAAGAGTTTGAGGGTCCGATAGATCGTGGCGAGACCGATGTGTGGGTCTTTTTTGGCTAGGATGTGATATAACTGCTCGGCCGTGACATGCTCCATTTTCAGGAACGTGGTCAGAATGAGTTCTCGCTGACGGGTCAGCTTGAGGCTATGTTTGGCGAGATGATGTTTGAGTAGGTCGAGTTCTTTAATGGGTTTGGACATGGCCAGATGTTTCCTGAAATTGAGAGGAGATATTAAACCCCAAGAGGCCAATTTGGTCAAGGAATTTTTTTGAGGTGACGTGGCCGGAAAAGGTGTGGAGTTTGTATGCGAAAACCCGTAGAAGTGACCAGTGATCGTGCGTTGCTGATTTATACCTTGCATTTGACCGAATCCATGGGCTTGATGAGTGACGTGAAACTCCAGCAGTTGCTATTTCTGGCGGAGTTGCAAATGTTGGGCAAAGGATTCAAAGGCTTGCATTGGGAATTTGTTCGTTTTCCCTATGGCGCGTTCAGTAAGGATGTGGACAATGATTTGCTGTTTTTACGCCGCAAAGAACGGATCCAGAATTTTGATGTGACGGGAGATGCCGAAGGGGTGGTGGAATTGGTTGATAAAGTGGTGGATGGCCATGAGGCGAATGAACAGATTATGGAAATTATTCGCACGGTGGTCGAAACCTACGGGCCGCAGGATACTAGTGAGATTATGAGTTCAGTGGAGGCCGTGGAATTAAGTCCGGCAGATAACCCTGAACAAAAGCTCGCGATTCGGGAAATTTCGTTTCATACGATTATGCTCGTGCCGTCTCGCGTGGAAACTACAATAGCGTTCACATTATCAACGGCACAGGTGAAAAGCCTCAATAAGGCGATGGGGTATTAATGGGGAATTTATTAGGGAAAAGTGAACAGTGAAAAGTAAGGAGTACAGAGTGAGAACAAGGAAGGGCCTTGCTGGTTCTGCCTCTTTTGCTTCTCACTTTTCACTTCTTCCTTTCCCGTTTCCCTCCCATGTCATGAAAGGGAAACGGCAAAGAATTGCGTGGTTATTTCATGGAGGTGTTCTTCTAATCCTTCTTGGAGGATTCCACCATAAAGACCTCATTTAAGGCTTGTAGGCGTACTTTCCCTACCCCACTGACGGCTTCCAATTCATCCATGGATGTAAATTTTCCATGTTCTTTTTTGTAGTCTAAAATATTTTGTGCCGTGTTGTGGCCGACGCCTGTAACGGCTTCCAGTTGGGTGACGCTGGCGGAATTAATGTCAGTTTTCACGGCGGCAAATGCTCCGGTAACAGGCAGCAACATACCAAGGGAAAAACACATGGCCAACAGGAGAGCAGAAAGGCGTTTTTGTGGTTTTTTCATAAATAAAACTCCTTTTGTAAAGAATGAATTAGGGATTTGATGTCAGTTTGGTGTTCGATGAGAACACTCGTTGGCAGCCAATCCTATAAATAATGAGGAGAGGCTAAAGGTATAGGTATATTTGATGCAATCTGTCGGAGGATTTACCGAATCAATGGAAAGAAACCAAAGAATATGAGAGTTTATGTGGAGGGTTTGGGAGAAGAGGTTGTCGAAAATTGATACAGGTGGCCGAATTTTTGTTCAAGGTCTTGAATGAACGGCTCTGGCGTCAGGGCTTGGCTTGTTACTCGTTGAATGAGTCCCTTGGCCGAATATTGCCGCCCCCATTGATGCACCCGATCATTCAGCCAATTCTTTAAGGGCAGAAAATTTCCCTGGCTAATATTTTGTTCAAGGTCGGCCATATCTTTCTTGGCTTGATGAAACAGCATGGCGGCATAGAGGTTCCCCAACGTGTACGTGGGAAAATAGCCGAAGGCCCCAAACGACCAATGGACATCTTGCAGCACGCCCTCAGCATCGTTGGACGGGGTAATCCCCAAATACTCCTGGATCTTGGCATTCCACAACTCCGGCAATTCTTCTACCTGGACCCGGCCTTCAATGACTTCCAGTTCAATTTCAAATCGCACCATGATGTGCAAGTTGTAGGTTAACTCGTCCGCTTCGACCCGAATCAATGAAGGAGTGACGTAATTGATGGCGAAGTAAAATTCGTCTTCGCTGACCGCGCTGAGTTGTGCAGGGAAGATTTCCTGTAACTTTGGATAAAAATACTGCCAAAACGGTCTGGATCGGCCCACAGCATTTTCCCAGAGTCGTGACTGGCTTTCGTGAATACCTAAGGAAATGGCCTCGCCCAATGGCGTCCCGTAGAACTCGGCCGGTAATCCTTGTTCATACAAGCCATGCCCTCCTTCATGGATGCAACTAAACAGGCATGAGGACAAGTCGGTATCAAAGACGCGCGTGGTAATCCGCGCATCGGTAGGATGAAATGAGGTCGTAAAGGGATGAGCGGAAATGTCCAGCCGCCCACGCTGAAAATTGTAGCCCATCTGTTTGAGCACCAGGCGGCCAAAGTCGATCTGCTTGCTGGTGTCAAACGATTGTGTGAGCAGGTTGGTATTGGGTTGGACGGGAGAATTTCGAACCTGATCGAGTAAACGAATCAGGTGTGTGCGCAATTCAGCAAAGAGGGGGCGGAGCTGGGCGACGGTTGACCCCGGTTCAAAGGTATCTAATAACGCATTGTATGGAGAATCGGTGTATCCCAAATAGTCGGCTTCTTTCCGTTTAAGTCCAACGAGGCGTTCCAAGTTTGGGAGAAAGCGTTGGAAATCGTTGGTCTTTCGAGCTTCTACCCAGACTTGTTGAGCGATGGAACATTCCCGTTCCAGTTCGTTCACGAATGAAGAAGGCAATTTTTTCGCGCGGGAGAAATCTCGCCAGGTTTCACGAAGCAAGGCTTGTGAGGTGTCATCAAGGGAGGGCTGTTGTATGGGGATGATGGTTCCTGTTTCGATATCCAGAAAGGAGCCGAGCAGTGATTCGACCTCAGGTGACACAAATTGGTTATGTGCCAAGGTTTGAAGGGTAGCTAGCTGTTCTGCTCGGATCGCCCCACTTTCTGTCGGCATGTAGGTTTCTTGATCCCAGGAGAGGACAGCCGCCGCGTCGTGTAGATGATGAATCTCTCGAAGTTTGGAGGTTAAATTGTCAAGCGAAGCTGAGGTTGCCATGGCATCTTTCCTTTTTCTATAACGATGTAGGTAGGATTGAACGCATTGCACTTTACGTCAGCTATTCCGAGATTGGCAATAAACACGTCCATGCCTCATCGCCAAAAACAGCGAGATTATTTCCCCCTTTTCATCTGTCATCCCCGCAAGTTGTTGGCGGGGATCTATCCGAAATTATGGCCCTTCCGAGTTTTTCGTAGGTGCCGGCTCAACGTGATTTTTTCGATATGCCGTTTTGGCAACCTTTCTCCCAGTCTTATTTTGTAGAGACGTCTCTACAAGAGGTTTTGCTCGTCAATGCTTGCTTTGCATGAGGAATGATGCGGAAAATAAGGTCCTTAATCATTTGTCACGTGAAATTTTTCTGGAGGGATAACTCATGAAATCATTGGTGATGCCGGAGGCTGAGGCCTATGCGGAAGCCCATTCTGTTGCCGAATCGGATATTTGCCGACGGCTTCGCGAAGAAACCTATCGCACAATGGATTTGCCCCAAATGGTTGTAGGGCCGTTGGAAGGGGCGTTTTTGAAAGTGATGGCCATGAGCGTTGGTGCTAAGCGTATCTTAGAAATTGGCACTTTCACCGGTTATAGCGCCTTGTGTTTTGCGGAGATCCTTCCCGATGAGGGAGAGGTGATCACCTGTGATATCGATCCTGAGTCTACCGCCCTGGCCAAGAGGTATTGGGCTGAAAGTCCTCATGGCTCAAACATTCAACTTCGTTTAGCTCCGGCTCTGGAGACTCTTGCAGATTTAACCGGTCCGTTCGATCTCATTTTTATCGATGCTGATAAAGCCAATTATGTGGAATACTTTCAATGGGCTTTGGAGTTGATTTCCCCAACAGGTGTGATTCTGATTGATAATGTGTTGTGGAATGGGGAGGTGTTGAAAATGCCGCCGCCCGATTCCAATACAGAAGCCATTCAAGAACTGAATCGCTTGGTACAAGCGGAACCACGAGTCTCAGCGGTGCTTCTCACGATTCGCGATGGGGTCTTTTTGATTAAGCCTCGATCAGTCCAACAATAAGACGAACCACCGAATCAACGAACTACGGGAAGTGCGTACACGACCAGAAGAATGGGGAAGGTCGCCTGTTGTACTTCTGTGCTCGCGGAACGTGTACGATGAAATTGTGCTCGTTCAATGTGCGCCATGAAGGACCGTCCGGCGACTCTCTTGAGCGAGAAGGCGTGATGGTGCAGCGGAGATGGAGGAGAGGGGACACGTTAGGCAAAAAAGAGGAGAAGCCGCTTGATCGGGAAGCACGAATACCAATAGGGCCTGTTGAAAAATTCAAAAATTTCTTGATTCCAGGCTACCTTCGACACCTTTCCGCACGCGACGGAAGGAGAAGGAACTGTTCAAAAAGGCCGTCCAGCAAGGCCGCAAGCCGCGAAGAGGGCGAGGCGTACACGGGGGTACGTTGAGCCTTCTGAGCAATGAGAACGCCGCTGGCGACCTTTTTCAACAGTCCCCAACAGAATGTCTACGAGAGCCTCCGGAACGCAAAATTCGAAGCCCCGACCGATCCGCCTACGACCAAGATTGATTGTGAAAATAGGGTATGACTCTATCCTTATCAATACAGATCTCATCGCTCTTTCAGGTGTGGTGGAGTGTGATACAGGTGGATTAGGAAATGGGACCAAAGCTGGGAGTAGGCTATTGTTGTATTGCCACAGTCCGCTATTGATGGGGCCAGAACATCCTAATTTCGTGGTTTTTTGTGGTTGAGAAATTACGAGAGCATCACAAGATGCTCCGGCAGTGCGCCAGCAACAGCATCAATGGGAATACCCCGATCCAGGGTGACAAAACATCCACCATTCTGGATGCCGAGCGCTAAAAGATAGACGTCTGTGACATGCCTGGAACGTAAAACCCTGTTCCACATCAGGAAACCAGGATGCAACAAACTGATTGAATCAGCCCAGAATACATGAGACGGATGCCGGGTAGCTTCAGCAAGCCGGTCAGCCACTTTTGCTGCAGGAACCGGATTGGGATAACCTGGCTGAGAGAGGATGCGAATGCACCCGTTTTGAGTCATGGGGCTCGACGCCCAGCCTGAATCCATATTGTTGGCCATCCAGCGGGTTACCAACCCATGATGGATGTGACCGCCATCAAGTAATGCGATTAGCACGTTTACGTCCAATAGCGCACGCATTACACCCCTTCAGCTTCACGAAGGCGATTAACCGCATCGTTCGTGGCAACGGCCTTGCCTGCCGGGAAAGGGCGAAAACCTGCAACAGATTGTGCCCCCAAGCCTGCATCTTGTGAAACGGAGGAATTTTCAGCCTGGCCAGTCAGCACCTTCCGTAGCAGCTGAGACACAACCCGTCCGGCCGATACATTCTGTTGCCTGGCAAGTTCCTTTGCTGCTGCCAGCACGTCATTGTCGATATCTAGCGTCGTTCTCATTTTTGTCCTCATTAAAATGATGCGATGATGCGATGATTCTATAGCATCATTATCAAAAACACAATGGGGGCTGTTGAATATCATTAACCGGATAGCCGAGAATTACGGACCGCGATGATGCAGCTGTAAGCACTCCATACCCCCGCAGGTTGTATAACTTTTTCGAGGTACGGCGCGTCTCCTTTTCTCCCTGATTTCACATTCCCTTTGTTCCTCAAATTTTATAAGGCGGTGATTCTCATCACATCGGGCAATTGAAGACGGACATTCTGAAAGCAATCTGATGGCCAACCCAGAACACTTGAACATTCTCAAGCAGGGCGTGGAGGTGTGGAATCAGTGGATGAAAGAAAATCCTGGAGTAGAGGGGGCCCTCACTCATGCGGACCTTACCAAGGCGAACCTCACGGAGGCGTTCTTCACCAAGGCAGACCCCCGCGGGGCGAACCAAAAAGGGTCAAATCTTTTGTTGACGAATTAATGCCTCCACCAGTTCCACCGGCTTCTTGAAGCGTGGATCCGCAGCCTGTTTTGCCCAGACCTGTGCACAGGCCCAACTCACAATCTATAGCTCTCCACCCCAAAGTGCGCTGTCGTTTCCTGTAACGTCAGATAGCACAGCCGCTTGACCAGGTACATCGCCACCTTGCGTGCCTGGCTCGCTTTTCTGCGGTGGCCCTTCTTTAGTGCCGAGACCTCAATGGTTGGACTTAACTTTTCTTTTGGGCTTGCGAGTGAAGTGGGGGAAAAGGTGAGGAAGGCCGTCTGTCTGTTGTTTGCTAGGTGATTGCTAGCGGGTTGGATGGGAAATCATGAAATGCGAAAAGATGGTGCCGAAGGCGGGATTTGAACCCGCACACCCCGGAGGGC
>PVMK01186135.1_pt1 | contig 13292 bp, 17 predicted proteins | sample 1853481 | NCBI WGS metagenome assembly PVMK01 (sample SAMN08533507, study PRJNA380276) | Marine sediment metagenome, whole genome shotgun sequencing project.
TTGGCTGAACAACTCCGCGCTGGCTCACCTGCCAGGGTGGTAAACGTTGCCAGCTACTGGGCCGGGGACCTGGACCTTGATGACCTGGAGTTCAGAAGCCGTCCCTACAACAACGATACGGCCTACCGCCAGTCGAAGCAGGCCAACCGCATGCTGACGGTGGCGTTTGCCCAACGCTTGCGTGAGCACGGTGTAACCGTCAACGCCTGCCATCCCGGTGATGTCAGTTCCAACGTGAGTAACAACCTCGGGTTTGGCGGGAGTGATAGCCCCTATGATGGGGCCCGAACCCCCGCATGGCTGGCTATTGATGCGATCGGGCAACGCGAATCTGGTAAGTATTTTGAGCGTATGCAAATGCGACGCTGCCGTTTTGGTGAAGACAGCGTTATGGTGGAAGCACTTTACCAGGCCTGTTTGGCCTATTAATCGAAAACTGCTTTACAACTTCGCGACGTCCATGCCGATGAACGACCAGATCGACTCTACAGTTAAGAACGTGGAGGAGGGCCACCAACTGGTTGATTGATTTGCTCGAATTGGCCGGATCAAGTAAACGATACAACTGGGATAGGGATGTCTTTAGCCGTTTTGCCAGCTGACGCCTGCTCAGGTTACAGGACTCAATTCCTTTTCGTGCTTCGAGGGTAAGTTTGTAGATTAATAGTTTTGCCATGTAGTTTGGGTCTTGATTGTATTCGAGAAACTGTTCCACATGGATTGATCCCTCTTCGCCGGAATTCAGAACAAATGTAATCGCTTCGCTACCGAGGTCCTTATCGACAAACACCTCCCCAATCCGGTTTTCAGAATCTGGCTGTGGATCAGCTTCCGCATAAGGATAGCTATAGGTCGCCCCGGAACGGGTGGCTATCAAGAATTCTTTTCGCCTGTTGTTAATAGAGACTCTGGATATCTTCATAACATGCCTTCCTGGTCCAATTCCTCGATAAGCTGAAGCAATTTACGATTGGCCTTTCCCTCCATGGGCAGCCAGTTCTCCAAATCCCACTTCACCACCAGTTTGGAGCTTCGGTAAACATGAACATGTCGTGGTGAGTGGTCACCAATCCAGGTCAGGAACACGTAGTTTCCTCTACGTACTTTGACCATACCTAAATGTTACCATGTATGGTAACGTTTGTAAGCAACCAGATCATTTGGTAATTCTTGAGCATGCCAATATGAATTGATATGGGTGTTTGCCGCTTGTTTATGTAGGTGTTTTCCCGCCCGATCAAGCCAGAAGACATCCATGTCTTTACTACCATGTTAGAAGTGAATTTGGATGGGTGTCTTGTTTCTAGTTGGAATTTAGAACAATGGGACCAGGGTAAAGTGCCGGGTAACGATAGAGAATCGCCGCGGGAGGAGGTGAGAGAAGGTGAGGCCGGAAACCGGTCGAGAGGCTGGCCTGGGCCACGCGCCTCCCACAAAAGGGTAAAGTAAAAAAAACCCCGCCAATGGGCGGGGTCTTCTGGTAGATCAGAGCGCTAGCGCTCAGGCTTCAGTAACGTTAGTTGCACTGGGGCCCTTGTCACCAGCGGTTATGTCGAAACTGACGCGCTGTCCTTCGGCGAGGGACTTGAAACCACCGGCCTGGATGGCAGAAAAATGCACGAACACATCTTTTTCGCCATTTTCAGGCGTGATGAATCCGAAACCTTTCGCGTCGTTGAACCACTTAACTGTACCTGTATTCATAATAATATTCCTTTGAACTATTTGAAAAAATACGGACTAACCACGAACGTCAAAAGAATCAATAACAGGAGGAACCGAAGTTGAACAACTGTGAAGACTTAGTGAGAGGGTAATCAATCTGCAACCTGCCTGAATCCGGCCAGGCACAATTACGAGGCGAGTATCCAACAGGCGTGCGCACCATACGCGGTGTCTACCCCGAACACAAGGGTTTTCTTTCACCCTTCAATCAGAAACCACCCCGCAATACTGCGAAAAAAAGAAAAAGTGAGACGAGGTGAGACCAACCCTCACCCGGAAGTGATGAATTCGACTTTCGTAAGCTGCCGCACCTCAACCCCTGTGACAAACCGTGACAAAACCGACATCAGCCATCGACACATCACCGTTAATCTGGGTCCCATGAAAATCACGGCAGCATCATCTGCATGACAACATGGAGACAATTCCTGATGGCACACACGCGTAAATGGTGGTCACTGGTCGCAATTGCGCTGGTTGCCACGGGTATTAATTATTCCTGGTCTGTCGAGGGCCGGGTAGATAAACAACAGACACGCCAGACCAGCCGGGTGGATTTTAGCAAGCTCACCGAAACCGTTATAGCGACCGGCGTTATCCGGCCGATGGTGGGTGCAGAGATTAATGTGGGCTCGCGTATCTCCGGTACTGTGGTCAGTCTGCCGGTTGAGGTCGGAGACAATGTCGAGCCTGGTCAACTGCTGGCCGAGCTCGATACAACAGCACTGGAAGCCGCGGCTGACCAGGTGCGTGCAGATGTGGCCCTGGCCCGGCCCCGTGTGGCACTGGCCGAGAGTGTTTTGAAGAGACGCCAGCAACTGGCAGGGCAAGGCCTGGCCTCGGCAGAAGACCTCGAAACCGCACAACGCGACCTTGCGGTTGAGCGCGCACGACTTGAAGCAAGCAAGGCGCGCTTGCGTTCAGCTGAAATTATCCTTGCTTATACGCGAATTACAGCACCCATCCGGGGTGTGGTCGCCGAAGTCACGACCCGTGAAGGTGAGACTGTTGCGGCAGACTTCTCCGCGCCCACCTTTGTAACCATTCTCGATCTCGACCGGCTTGAAGTGCTGGCTTATGTGGATGAAACAGACATTGGCAGGGTCGAGGTTGGTCAGACCGCTACATTTACCGTTGATACCTATCCAGAGATGGAATTCAAAGCCATTGTCAACACCATTCAGCCGCGGGCAGAGCTGCAAAACAGTGTCGTTAACTACGTCGTGCGGCTCGATTTTGAAACCATTGAGGGTTTTATTCTGCGCCCCGAGATGACCGCCCATGTGCGATTGATGGTCGCAGAGCGCGAAGACGTCCTGACCGTACCGCGCAATGCACTTAAACGCCGTGATGGCCGCCAGTTCCTGCTGGTGCAGCGTGAAGACGGGTGGGTCGAGACCAATGTCAGGACCGGTTGGCGCTCGGAAAGCTCGGTAGAAATTTTAACGGGTGTCAGTCAGGGCGATGTCATCGAACTCAACCCAACAAGGAGAACCAGCGAATGATCCGGTTACGCAATATCTCAAAATCCTACCAGCGCCCCGGTGAGGGCGAGCTGAAAGTGTTGAAAGAAGTCAGTTTTGAAGTTGAACAGGGTGAGTTTGTCGCCATTGTTGGCCCATCGGGCTCGGGTAAGAGCACCCTGATGAATATCCTGGGTCTGCTCGATACGCCGGACTCCGGCGAATATGAGCTGGCCGGCACAAACGTTTCCAGCCTGTCGGCCAGCGAGATTGCCAGGACCCGTAACAGCACCATCGGGTTTGTGTTTCAGCAGTTTCACCTGTTGCCACGCACCACCGCAACTGAAAACGTGGAGCTACCGCTGGTATACAGCGATACCGTTAATGGTGACACGCAAAAAAGAGCCGTCGATGCACTCTGCCGCGTGGGGCTTGAAGAACGCCTGACACATTACCCCGCTGAACTTTCAGGCGGCCAGCAACAGCGGGTCGCTATCGCCAGGGCGCTAATCAATGATCCTGATATTATCCTGGCCGATGAACCTACCGGAAATCTCGACCAGGCCGCCGGACGTCAAATCATGAACCTGTTCCGTGAACTGAACAGTGCGGGTTCAACCATCATACTGATCACCCATGACCCTGAACTCGCCAGCCAGGCCTCACGTGTGGTCTACATCGATGATGGTCATCTTTCCTCTGCCGTGGCAGCAACCTTGCCCGAAGAGAAAAATGTGGTTATCCAGGGTAACAACCAGCCACCGCAACAGGGTATTTCCTCATGAACAGAAAACTCCTGGTAAAAAACAGCCTGCGTATTATGTTACGTAACAAGCTCAGAACACTTTTTATGAGCATTGGCGTCATGATCGGTGTGGCTACACTTATTGCTGGCCAGTCACTGGGCAGTGGTGCCGAGAAACAGCTTAACCAGCGTGTCAATAAAATATTCAGCCCGGGCAGCATCATGCTCGTGTCCAGGACACTCACCTATGGCGATGTTGAAGCCATCGAGCAGCAAATGGAGCAGGTAGTCGCCAGCGCGGCGCGGTTCGGGGGTGGTGAATCCGAGATAAGCTACCAGGGTATTAAACGTAAGACCGCGGTCTTCGGACACACGGTTGAGGGCGAGTCAGTATGGAACCGGGGTGTGGTGGAAGGTCGCTTTTTCACCAACAGTGACATGTCAAAAACCGCCCGGGTCGCATTGATTGGCCACCGTTTATCGGAGCTGCTATTTGGTGCAAACGGTGATCCGATCGGTGAGGAGATACTCATCGCTTCTGTGCCATTTCGTATCATCGGTGTGCTCGAGCCTGCAGGTATTGACCCCCATGGTGAAGACCGTGATGAGGACATCTACGTACCCATCACCACCGCCATGCGACGTTTGAACAACACCGAGTACATCGGTATCGCCAAGCTGCTGGTGAGTGATCTCGAGCAAGTCGATGAGGATGCCGATCAGATCTCAGAGATACTGCGCGAACAACACAATATTGCGCCTGGAGAGGATGAAGATTTTGCGATTTATTCGTCCAAATTTGTCGGGCGTATGGTCGTCAAGACCAACCGTGTATTAAACGTCTACATGGTGGCGGCCGCAGCTGTGGTGCTGCTGGTGGCGGCTATCGTTATTGCCAGCATCATGCTGGTGGTGGTACGTGAACGTGTTGCTGAAATCGGTTTACGCAAGGCCCTGGGTGCGACCGAGCAGAACATTGGCTTCCAGTTCCTTTTCGAAGTCGTGTCGGTGACCCTGGTCTCGGGTCTGCTGGGGATTGGACTGGGTCTGGGTGCCGCCAATCTTGTCTCAATATTTATGGGGCTACCCGTGATTGTCACCACCAGCTCGGTTGCATTGGGGCTTGGTGCCGCGGTGCTGGTTGGCATCGCCTCCGGTATCGTGCCGGCACGCAAGGCGGCCCGTCTTGACCCGGTTGAAGCCCTGCGGTGAATTGGGGGCGTAATCTCAGGCTTTCGGTACGGGCCCTGTCACGGGCCCGTGTACGAACTTTGCTGTCCGCGAGCAGCATGATGATAGGCATTGCCGCGGTGACATTGTTATTCGGGGTTGGCGCCGGTGCAGAAAAAGCCTTCCAGGCTGCACTTGAAACCATGGGTAAAAACCTGCTATCGATTGGTGCGCAACGTAAACAGGGCAATGCCCTGCGTGGCAGCAATCAGCGATACCAGACACTGACACTAGACGACTGGCGTGCCATCGGGGAAGAACTCGATAGTATCGAGCGGGCCGCACCCATTGCGATGAACAATTTTGATCTGCGTTATGGCGGCGAATCCGTAAATATGACCGTTATTGGAACCACGCCGGAGTTTCAGATCACCAATAACCAGATTTTGAAAACAGGGCGGTTTATCGATGAGTATGATCTTTACGACGTGAGTCGCGTAGCGGTCATTGGATCCCAGGTGGAGAAACAACTATTCAGAGGCAAACCCGCAGTTGGTGAACGCTTACTGGTTGGTGGCGCGCCCTTTATCGTCATTGGTGTGCTGCAGGCAAAAGGTGCTGATCCGACCGGTTCACCACAGGACGACCGTATCCTGGTGCCGGTCACCACCGCACTGCAACGGCTATTGGGTGTTGATTATATCGACCGTATCTTTGTGCAGGCCGTGTCAAAACCCATGATCGATACCGCTATAGAACAGGTACGCGAGTTGCTGCGTGCACGTCACGACCTGGCGGATAAAACCGCCGACGACTTTACCGTGCGTGACCAGGCGGCCGTGCTGAGTGCCATGAACAAGACCGAACAATCCCTGTCAAATTTCCTGGCCGGTATAGCGACCTTGACCCTGGGTCTTGCCAGCGTTGGACTGCTGGCGGTTTCACTGCTCTCGGTGCGCGAACGCCATGGCGAGATCGGTCTGCGGCTGGCGGTCGGGGCCCTGCCACGACAGGTGCTGGCGCAATTCTTGTCCGAAGCGGTGATGATCGCCTTGATCGGCGCGGCGGCGGGTTTGCTCGTGGGTGTCTTTGGCATTATTGTGGGCGCATGGCTACTGGACTGGCAATTGGCGTTAACCACCAAGAGTGTGTTGTACACATTTCTGATCGCGCTGCTGCTCTCGCTGCTGTTTGGTGCCTATCCCGCACTGCGTGCGGCCAGGCTCGACCCCATCATCGCCTTGCGGGGTGCCCAATAGCATGATCCCAACAGCATGAACCTGGCGGGTGACAGCACAAAGCCATATCCTGATGGTCGACGATGATGTCGATCTGAACGCCCTGGTAACAGAATACCTGGCACGCTTTGGCCACCGACTGGTCACGGTCACCACCGCGGCTCGAGGTATGGCTGAATTGCGCCGCGAACCACCGGACCTGGTCATCCTGGATATCATGCTGCCCGATACCGATGGGCCTGACACTGTGTCGTGAAATCCGTAGCGAGTTTGATGTACCCCATTATCATGCTCACCGCCCGTGGTGAGGTCGCCGACCGTGTGCTGGGTCTTGAACTGGGTGCCGATGACTATTTATCAAAACCTTTCGAGCCAAGGGAACTGGTGGCACGTATTCAATCCATTATCCGCCGGGCTGCCAGCAGGGAAAGCCCTGAAGCACTGGTCAGTGACGGTCTCAGGCTGGAGAAAGAAACCCGCAGGGTGAGACTGGAAGGTAACGACATCGAACTGACAACGATGGAGTTCGAGCTTTTAAAAGTACTGATGGAAAGCCACGGCCGGGTGTTGTCACGTAACCGCCTGATTGAACGGTTGCGGGGTATCAATGCGGATGTCTACGACCGTTCGATCGATATGCTGGTCAGCCGTCTGCGTGACAAGCTTGGGTGACGACTCGCATGCACCACGCTTTATCAAGACGGTGCGTCTGACCGGGCTATCAATTTGTCGGGGCAAATCGACACATGAACCGGCAAGCACGGCGGAAAAACCCAGGAAAAGAAGGTGGTTCCAGCCTGCTGATGCGTTTTGCCACCTCCACTGCATTGCTGGCCGTGGCCGTGGTCCTGATCGCGATCATATTTTTTCATGCCATCAGGGGTGATATTTTCGAGGGCCGCGTTTCAATCACCGTTAAAAGAGTGGAGTGCAACGGTCGCTGGCCACATAGGCAGCGATCCCATAAGGGCGCAGGGCGTAGCCAGGACTCACAAAGTAGGCATCATTATATCCACCGCGGATGGGACGTTTTGCCTTTGGACCGGATGGTGAGCCGGCCGATGCCGATAAGTTGCTTGAAGACACTTCACGTTTTCGGCGGATTGATGTCCACATCCAGCATGGTGCGCAAGCTCAGCATTTGCAATATTCATTCATGTTGGACAAAGAGCATTTCGACGACGACTTCAATCCATTGCTCATTGGCCTGGTCGCGTTGCTATTGATCACCATTGGGCCTCGCCTACGCCATCCAGCTACACCTGTTGCGTCCGCTCAAATGGCTTCATAGTGGTGTGGAAGCGGTTTCGGAGGGCGAGTTTTCAACCCGCGTGCCGGTGGTGCGCAATGATGAGATTGGCAAGGTGGCGCGCTCGTTCAACCAGATGACGGACCGTGTGCGACAGATGATGGATGACCGGGAACGATTGCTGGCCGATGTCAGCCACGAACTGCGCTCACCGCTGGCCCGGATCAAAGTCGCACTTGAGCTGTTGCCTGAAGGTGACAAACGCGACTCGATCGCGCAAGACATTAGAGAGATGGAGTCGTTAACCACCGCATTGTTGGAACGCGAACAGATCAGAACCCAGTCAAATCAGGCCACCTTCGAACGGGTCAACCTGGTCACCATCGCTGCTGAGGTAATAGATGGGATTCAACAACACCCCACCGGGTGTGCAGCTCAACGTGCCGCCACAGAGCCTGGACATCAACGGTGATGAGGCCCTGATCAAGATCCTGATACAGAACCTGGTTGACAACGCGATAAAATTCTCACTAACCGACAGCAAGCCGGTCGAAGTCAGCCTGCTCGAGACTGATGACGGCGTGCAGGTCATTGTTGATGACGATGGCCAGGGAATCCCCGCAGACCAGGCCGAAAAAATATTCGAGCCCTTTGTAAAACTCAACCCCGCAAGAGGCCACCGTACCGGTTACGGTCTGGGTCTGAACCTGTGTCAGAGAATCGTCCAGGCCCAGGGTGGCAGTATCGAAATCCAGCAACGCGAGCCTCGCGGCACACGAGTACTGCTAAACCTGCAAAAGTAAATGGGGTCATACAGAAAACTCATCAACAACAATACCCCAGGCCTTTACCCTCCCCTGGCTGATTAAAGAGTTATTTTTGCCAAGAACGAAGTAATGCAGGTGTTTTGCCACGGCAGGATAAAAATCTGAACCAAAACGATTCTTTATCTCTGTCGAGAACCGGGAATTCAGGAATTTGAAGGGACTCTTGATTAACTTTTCGGTAACTTCCAGATCATCCAAATGCATATACACTGCGGTTGAATGGGCCATCGCGTGATTGGCTTTTTCGATCTCTTCTACATAATCATGGGGGTCATGACACAAAACAACACTGACTCTCTCTTCTCCCTGCGGTAGCCAGACACGGTTGAAGACTCCATTAAACGATGTCCTGAAGCGATGCTCTTTTGACTGTAAAGTAGGACTGACATCTATGGGCCCAAACTTTGAATGGACCAGCCAGTTGTGTCCACTTTTGTAATAGTCTTCCTGCCCGATTCCAAATGCGGCATTGCCGGCAAATGGTCCCTGCACAAACATGCACTTGCCAGTGGCTATCTTTGGATAGGGATCACCACTCTTTAACATCAAAGCCATTACCAGCGAGTGGTCGCGGCTATTCCAGCCCGCATCAAATTCACCGTCGCTGCCGGTGTAGCTATTGGAATAAAGCAGGTGATTGATTTCTTTCTTGAACGCGGCAGTACCCATCATGCGCGATTTATCAATCTCGTTGTTGACACTCATTTCGTGCTCTTTGTGCCTTTGCAGCCATTAGTACAGGTCACTCATTGACCTGATTTTTCTTCGATGAACCATTCCATTCGGTATGTTTGATTGATTGTATCACCGTAGCGATCAAGGGGGGAAAGGGTGACACCGCTTATTGCTTGGAGTGGGCTGACCCCGAATATTTTGTGACACCCAATATCACGGGGGCGATGTTTAGTAATTGACAGGGTGATGCCCGCCGGTCAAAACTTCCCTTATGAGTTCTCATGGGAAAACACACCGGATATCGCCCCTGTGGCTGGGAATCGGCATCAGCGGGTCGCTGCTGCTGATCATGTTCGTGATCGAGACCGCCCTGGGACGTTGGTCCGGTTTTTTGATCGGGGGTGAGTTTGACCCGTTGGCCAAGGTCTCAGAGGGTATGTTGCGTGATGTTCGAATCGCGATTGTTCACTGTCTCGTTATGGGTTACCTGCCAGCGGCGTTGCTGCATGCCTTGCGCAGCGGCCGGCGCACGGTGCTGGCGCTGCAAAAGTCATTGACATGCACGGCTGAGGAGTGTGATTCACTGGCGGCGTCGGTCCGGCTCAGTAAACGCGATTTGCTGATCACGGGCCTGTTCGGCTTGCTGCTGGCTTTGGCCACACCCTACATCGTGCCACCCGTGCCACCCACACCCTGGAACCCGGCAACCTGGGGTCCAGAGGTGGCCTGGCACCGCATCCTCGGCCCGTTGACGAGTATTTGGGCGTGGTGGCTGGTTTACACCATTGTCACTGTTTCGGTACGCATGTCGCGCATCGCCAGGACCCTGGCCAGGGTTGATCTGCTCGACCTGTCACCACTGGCGCCCTTTACCCAGCTGGGGCTGACCAATGCCCTGCTGCTAATCGGTGCGCTTTCGATCTGGAGCCTGATGATGATAGAGACGGGCTTTGGCCAGATGATGGCGATCATGGGCGTGGCCACGCTGGTCGGTACTGCGCTTGCCATGCTTGCCCCCGTGCATGGCGTTCACAGGAGAATCTGCCAATCCAAGGAAGAGGCACTCGGCTGGGTCAATGACCAGATAGCGGAACAACAAATCTCTTTCCAGGGCACGCATGCGGGTCTGCCGAGCGGCAGGATGGCAGACCTGATCGCATACCGGGGCATGGTGCAGGATGTGCACGAATGGCCCTTCACGCTATCCACTTACACCCGTGTTGCCCTGTACGTGCTGTTACCCGTTGCTGTCTGGGGTTTTGGCATTGTTGCCGAGGAGATCGTGTCGCGGGTTTTGTTTTAGTTGTGGTGGCGTCCCGCTACAAAGCAAGTTCCAGAACCAGTTCAATCAACTCGTCCCTGGATATCGAATTATCGTGATTCGCGTCGAACTGCTTGAATATGTCACTGCTAAAATTAAAACCCTTCTTATGCAGCAAGCACTCTGCCAGGGAAATAAACTCGCCTTTGGAAATTACGCCATCATTATTAACGTCAAAAACATCAAATAACTCGGCGACCATTTGTTTAGTATCCATACTGCAGAGTGTATCGCAAAAATAAACTCCGTATTGCCGGTTTGTGAGGTGAGCGTAGTAGGGTAAAGTGCAATATTCACAGGAGACTTTAGATATGTATGAATCATCGATGGAGTTGACGATGCTTATGTGGGCATCAATATTGTATGTAGTACAAGTAATGCTGGGGGCACTGGCGGCCGATATGCAAAATGGCCTGGCCTGGGGCCTGGGCAATCGTGAAGTCACTCCCGCAGTAGAAGGCTGGGGCGGTCGGGCTCAGCGTGCGTATGTGAATATGTCGGAGAGCCTGCTGCCATTTGCCTGCCTGGTATTGATTGCCTACAGCCTGGGTCGAGTGGGTGAGTTAAGCGCCCTGGGCGCCGAGATCTTTTTGCTCAGTCGTCTGGCCCATGCAGTATTATATACAGCCGGTATAAAAATTCTGCGGAGCCTGGCCTATTTTGGCGGTGTAGCAGGCATGGTATTGATTATCGTGCAGCTTTTTTCAGGCTAGAATAAATGGGGTCAGAGTCAGGTGCCAGAGTAGACTGAAATCCACTCTGGCACCTGACTCTGACCCCAAAATTGATTTCGGTGCTAAAACTTATTTGCCCAGCCAATCGCAATAGAGCTCCGGTCTGCGATCTCTTAAAAATAATTTTTGAGCGTGGGAATTTTTAACCTCATCCAGGTTGATATCCGCGTATAAAATCTCTTCTGTGCCCTCCTCCGCACGGGCTAGAACTTCTCCTGCCGGATTACATACAAATGATTCGCCGCCAAAAGTCAGCTTTTCTTCTTCGCCAACCCTGTTGCACAATGCCGTAAAATACCCATTCTGAAATGCAGCAACACGCATTTCCGCCTCATACAAACCCTCCGGCCATTCACCTGCAGCACCGGCTTGCGGGATAAAAACCAGTTGAGCGCCGTTTAAGGCAAGTGCCCGCATGTACTCCGGATAATGGCGGTCATAACAAATTGCCACACCAATATTCCCGGCAGATGTATGGTAAACATTGGCGCCATGATCACCCGGCGCATAATATCCACGTTCATGAAAACAATCATACTCCGTGATATGTACCATGCGCGTTGTACCCAATAAAGACCCATCAGAATCGATCACGGGCGATGTGTCATAGGTGCGTTCTCCATCCCGTTCAAAAATATTTAATACGATAACTACACCATGTTGTTTGGCTTTTTTCTGAAAACGTTTAACCGTGCTGCCATCAACAGGCTCTGCAAACTCAAGTTATTTATCGTTGGCTTTTACTTTTGGATAAAAACGCTCAAAAGCCAACTCTGCAAAACAGATTATTTTGGCGCCATTGTGTGCGGCTTCATCAACCGCATCTAATCCGCGGATACGGTTATCTTCACGGTCGTATCCTGCTTTTTGTTGAACCAAGGCAATTTTCATCCTCACTATCCTTTTGAAATAATTCTTCTGAATTGTTAACTATTTTTACTTTGACCCCAATTATTGCTGGTACTCCGTATATTTCTTAGAACTCCCCCTGACCAAATCCGCCGGATACTTGGCCTCGTTGGATTTGATTTTTTTCTTTGCAGCACTAATTAGGTCAATATCCAGTTGGTCTGCCATTCTGACCAGGTAAACCAGGATATCCGCGAGCTATTCTTCAACGGCTGCGAGCTTGTCTTTAGAAAGTGCGAAACTTTCTTTTTGTTTCATCCATTGAAAGTGTTCGACCAGTTCAGCGGCTTCAACAATCAGTGCCATTGAAAGGTTTTTGGGGGAGTGGAACTGGTTCCAGTCGCGCTCGGCAGCGAAGTCGCTGATGCGGATTCTTAATGCTTCTAATTCGTTCACAGTGTGTCCTTCAGGGTCGATATTAAAGTCGGATATATTTTATGATATGTGCAAACACTAAAGGAAAAAACAGCATGGAAATCTTGCGCACACCGGATGATCGATTTGAAAACCTGCCGGATTACCCCTTTACACCCCACTACCTGACGATAAATGATCGGTCGGAAGACGCGGCCATCAGGATTCACTATATCGACGAGGGCGATCCCGGGGCGCAAACGGTATTGATGTTGCATGGCGAGCCTTCGTGGAGTTTTCTGTATCGCAAAATGGTCACGCCTTTCGTGCAGGCGGGTTACCGGGTGGTGGCGCCGGATCTTCCCGGCTTTGGTAAGTCCGACAAGCCTGGCAAGCGGGCGGATTACAGTTATGCGCGCCATGTTCAATGGGTGCAGGATTGGCTTCAGGCCATTAATTTACAGGATATTGTTTTGATCTGCCAGGACTGGGGTGGTTTGATTGGCCTGCGGCTGGTTGCCGCTGAACCACACCGTTTTGCACGGGTGGTAACCACCAATACCATGTTACCAACCGGGGATCACGGTCCCGGGGAAGCTTTCCTGAAATGGCAGCAGTTTTCCCAGGATGTGCCCGTCTTTCCGGCCGGTAAGATTGTGGGTAAGGGGGTGGTCACACCCCTGCCTGAGGCAGTCATAGCGGCCTATGATGCGCCGTTCCCGGATGAATCCTACAAGGAAGGGGCCAGGCAGTTTCCAATGCTGGTGCCAATCAGACCCGACGACCCGGAGAGCCAGGCAGATCAAGACATATCCTGTAAATCCATGGCCTGAAGCCAGTCCTGCATCCATTGAACATGGCGTGCATAACTGTAATCCGCGC
>PVMK01130570.1_pt1 | contig 13291 bp, 11 predicted proteins | sample 1853481 | NCBI WGS metagenome assembly PVMK01 (sample SAMN08533507, study PRJNA380276) | Marine sediment metagenome, whole genome shotgun sequencing project.
GCAGTGATATAACTTCTCCAGAGTCGGAATACGTTCCCCGTCAAAGGGTTGCTGCTCGGGATAACGGCGCGAATACCGGGTGTTGGGCTTCAGCCGCCCAACGTCGTAGGTTTTCAATTTCGCAAGGGTTAAATCCTTGATGGCAGGGCCTGGACGGCTTAACCACTCACCATCCGGTGTGCGCGCAATTTCCGGTTTTAAGGTGTAATCGTGATGAACGACTATTTTGCCGTCCTCCGTTAAAAGAACATCAAGCTCAATTGCGTCCACTCCTATTTCACATGCCTTTTTAAATGCAGATAATGTGTTTTCCGGCGCAAGCCCGGCCGCACCCCTATGGCCGATCACGTAACATGTATTTACCTTTTGTTTAACGCTTACCTGTGAAAAACCGTCTTCAGAGGTTCGGCAGGAAACAACAAAGAACAAAACAAATATTACAAAAATCGTTTTTACCAGTACTCGACAAGCCATTGGTTCCCTTTTCATCATTGCTTTCTTTCTCCTTGAAGTACTCCGTTAGAATAGATTTTCCGTTTGAGAATATCGAGCGGGTTTCGGTTTATCCGGGTTAGGTCCCTTCGATTTATATGTTGAACGTAAATTTCCATCATGTTAACAACTTGAAATAAAAAAAGTCTCGCTATTGAACTTTCTCGGGAAATAAGGAGCGCAGAACTTAATGATAAAATTAAAGGCGTCACGGTTGTGCTCTTGACAGTGTTTTAACATAATAGTATGCGTTTAGCGTTAAACTTTATTTAAGAAATAAATACCAAAGAACCAATTTTTATGGATACGACACTCAAAAAAGTGGCTGAAGCAGCCGGTGTATCCCACACGACTGTGTCGTTGGTTGTAAATAATGTTGGAGGATCACGGGTGAGTCCAAAGACTCGTAAGCGAGTCCTGAATGCGATTCGGAAGCTGGACTATAATCCGAATCTTACCGCCAAAAGGCTTGCATCGGGGGTATAACCAATTCCATAGGACTGTATACGCCTTTTGAAACACCCATTTTCCGTAATTACACCTACAGCGAAAAGATTACAGGAATTCAGGACATTCTTTATGAAAAGGGTTTTGATATTGTATTGTTTTCCGGTGGCAGGAACTTGTATAGAGATAGACCGATCAACCAAATTGTGAAACAAAATACGGTGGATGGTCTAATACTAATTAATTCGCGCTACACAACCCGGCATTTTGTCGACAGTTATATAAAAAGTCTGACTGAGTTAAAATTCAATTTTGTTGTAATAGACTACTATTGGGGAAACGCAAGAATAAATTGTTTGGGAATAAATTATGAAAAAGATGCCTTCAAAGCGGTATCATATTTAATACATTTAGGCCACAAGAAGATTGCCTTGATTGCAGGTACTTCTAAAGCAACTGTTACTTCAAGGATTATAAAAGGGTATAAAAGAGCGCTTGCGGATGATGAAATAAATATTGATAATGATATTATTGTCTATGCTGACTATGATTATCAAACGGCCTATGCAAAAACGCGGACGATTCTTCAAGACCACTCCTCCGTTACCGCCTTTTTCCTTGCAGGTTTCGAAATGGCGCCCGCCTGTTTAAAAGCCGTCAAGGATTCGGGATTAAATGTTCCAAAAGACATATCGATTGTTTGTTATATTGACAGCGAAATAATGCCCCTGCTGGACCCTCCCATAACAGCCATCAAATGGCCTTATTATGAGATGGGCAAAAAAGCGGCGATGGTACTCTTAGATAATGAAAAATATAAAAATTTTTTTTTATTTGAAACGGAATTGATGATAAGAGGTTCAACCGATACAAGGCATTGAAATTAGAAAAAAATCCTTCGGGCAATCATACTATGAAAAGGCATAAAAAATTATTAGAGAATTATTTCTTAAATTAAATTCAAAAAAGGGTTGACAATGATTTGAATCTGTGATTGGGGTTGAGGCAGTATATACTATATGCTAGACTTTCAAGAAAAGATTTCGCTGTTGATTCGCCCTTTCGTTGATTGCTTTTTTTGCAGATTTTGGCCGAAACCATTTAATCAAAATTTAAGTACCTTCGAGGGGGTTGTTTTTTGGTGAATTGGGTTTAGCGCTAAACTTACTACAAATATCTAAATTTATTGGAAATGAAGGTTCCCGAATACCTGACTTTCACATTGTTTTTTATGTTGGCGATGGCCTTGCCTGTCCAGGCAAACAACCTGGTGGTGGAAAATGCCACCTTCACCGATCGCAACACCACGGATCATTACGGTAAAATCCGGTTTGATATCTCATGGGACAATTCCTGGCGGGTGAGTGAAGCGCCCGTAAACTGGGATGCAGCCTGGGTTTTTGCCAAATGGAAGCTTCAGAGCGGAACTAAATGGTTTCACTGCACCTTATCCACAGCTGATGATGAGCACACTACACCTACCGGCTCTCAAGTTGAGGCCTCATTCACGAAGGATAATAATGGTAAAGGCGTATTTATCCACCGCAACTCGAACGGCAAAGGCTCAAACGACTGGAACGGCGTAGAACTTTGCTGGAACTACGGCATTGACGGCATAGCCGACGATGCTGCCGTAGAGGTAAAAGTATTTGCCATTGAGATGGTTTACGTGCCGCAGGGAAGTTTCTTCCTCGGTGATGGTGCCTCTATCTATGCCTTTTATGATGATGGCAAAGGCAGTACCTCTTATGAGGATGCCGAGGGAAGCAGCACACCGGTGCATATCACCGATGGAAGTGTATCTGTAAATGCAGAATCATATTTAGATGGAGGCCCTATATTGGTGGATGGAGACGATGGTTTACCGGGTAATGCCGCTTACCCGACCGGATACAAAGCCTTTTACTGTATGAAATACGAAATCAGCCAGGGGCAGTATGCGGATTTTCTAAATACACTTAGCTCCATGCAAAATAAGAACCGCTTTGAGAACAACAATGGGAAATTCCGTAACACCATTGCTGGGACTGTTGGTGGGTACAGGGCCAAAGCGAAAGATCTTTCCTGTAACTATTTATCCATAACCGATGGGTTGGCTTATGCAGACTGGGCCGGGTTGCGTCCGATGACGGAGCTTGAATTTGAAAAAGCCTGCAGAGGGCCCCTAAACTCTGTAGCCGGTGAATATGCCTGGGGGAATACAGATATTGCGTCAAAGCCATACACTTTGAAAAAACGAGGGGCATCCTGATGAGGCCGTTGCCACCAATTATGCTGCTGCGCCCAAAGGAAATGCGGCTTATAGAAGATCGCAGCATTTAATAAGGGGTCCCCTTGCGCGGCGGGATTTTTGCTACTGCTACTTCCACCAGAGTAGAGGCCGGCGCCGGTTATTACGGAATAATGGAACTGTCCGGAAACCTGGAAGAGATCACAGTAACGCTTGCAAATCCGACAGGTAGACGATTTAAAGGAACTCATGGAGATGGCACGTTGACAAAAAACGGGTTTTCCAATATTTCAAACTGGCCTGGGTATTCTGGGGGCAGGAACAGCGGAGTTGCCGGCGCCGGCACCCGTGGCGGTAGTTGGTACACGGGTGCGACGCATTTGCGCATTTCCGGTCGCCAAAAGGGAGGTTTCACGGGTGCGTATCGCCTAAACGATACCGGCTTCCGTTGTGTCCGGTCGGCACAGTAAGAAGTTGTTGCGCTGACTATTGTACCGCTAAACGAATACGGGTATTGGGCCAAAAGTGATAAGACAGATAAAGGTGTGACAATAAGCGTTCAAAAAAAGGTTGACAATAATACTGGGATATATGGTGTGTGATTCTTAATTTCAGGGATTATGTTAAACCGACCACGAGCTTGGTCATTGGAAAAGAAAGGAGGGTATCAATTTAATTAAAGAGTGCTGATTTTTTTTATTAACCTTAAAGAACAAGGAGGATGTCTCATGAAAAAGTATGGATTTAGTGTGATCATTGCGGTTTTTTTCCTGGTTGTGACCGTCACCGGCGCCCAGGCCGTCACTGAAATTCACTGGTGGCATGCCATGGGCGGTTCTCTCGGCATACGGGTCAACCAGATCACCGACAACTTTAACCTCTCCCAGAACAAATACAAGCTGATCGCCGACTATAAGGGCAACTACACGGAGACCATGACGGCCGGCGTCGCCGCCTTTCGCGCCGGCAAACAGCCGCATCTCATTCAGGTTTTCGAGGTTGGCACTGCCACCATGATGGCTGCCAAGGGTGCCATCAAGCCGGTTTACGAGTTGATGGCCGAAACCGGGGCGTCGTTCAATCCCGCTGGTTACGTAGGGGCGGTGAAAGGCTATTACACCACTGCGGACGGCAAGATGCTGTCGATGCCGTTCAACAGCTCAACACCGGTGCTTTTCTACAACAAGGACGCCTTCAAGAAAGCAGGGCTCGATCCCAACAAACCGCCCAAGACCTGGCCCGAGGTAGGCGAAGTTGCCAAAAAACTGGTCGAATCCGGCGCCGTTAAATACGGATTTTCCACCTGCTGGCCGTCCTGGGTCCAAATCGAGAACTTCGGTCCCTGGCACAACCTTCCCATTGGCACCAAGGGCAACGGTTTTGAAGGTCTGGACACCGAGTTTGTCTTCAACAGCCCGCTGTTCGTGAAGCACATCCAGCAGCTGGCCGACTGGCAGAAGGACAAGCTCTTCATCTATGCCGGGCGCGGAGACGACGCCAATCCCATGTTTCCTGCCGGCGATCTCGGGATGATGACGCAGTCCTCGGCTGCCCACGCCGGTTACTTGAGAAACTCCGATTTCGAGTTCGGCGTCTCCAATCTGCCTTACTGGCCGGAGGCAGAGGGTGCACCCCTGAATACCATCATCGGCGGGGCCAGCCTGTGGGTTTTTCAGGGCCATACGGCCGAAGAATACAAGGCTGTGGCGGCCTTCTTCAGCTTCCTGTCTCTGCCCATGGTTCAAGCCTATTGGCATGCGTATACAGGCTATGTACCGATTACCAACGCCGCCATGGACATGATGAAGGACCTCGGCTTCTACAAGACGAATCCGGGCCGCGACCTGCCCATCATGCAGTTAAACGGCTACGGCAAACCGGCGACGTCGTACTCCAAGGGGCTGCGCTTCGGCAGTTTCCTCCAGGAGCGGGTGATTATCGAAGAGGAGATGGAAAACGTTTTTTCCGGCAAGAAGACCGCCCAGCAGGGACTTGACGATGCGGTAAAACGCGCCAATGTCCTGCTGCGAAGATTCGAGAAGGCCAACAAGTAACAACCAACGTAATTACCGTTCAATGCGAACGACTGAGGGACTGCGCCCGCCGGCGCGGCCCCTCAGATTTTCCTCCCCGAGGTTTTCGCCATGGAAAAGCGAGTTGTTTTCAGGCACCCGGCCCTTCCCTACCTTCTGGTGGCGCCGCAGATCGCAGTGACGCTGATCTTTTTCATCTGGCCGGCGTCCCAGGCCCTGTTTCAATCAGTATTGCGGCAGGACCCGTTCGGTCTTAGGACCGAGTTTATCTGGTTTGAAAATTTCGTAGACCTTTTTACGACTCCCGCCTACATGGATTCGATAAAGGTGACGGCTGTGTTCAGCTTCTCGGTGGCGATACTGGCACTGACTGTTGCGCTATACCTCGCGGTCCAGGCAGACCGTGTGATAAGGGGCGGCATGGCCTACAAAACTTTGCTGATCTGGCCCTATGCGGTGGCACCGGCGGTTGCCGGCGTGCTGTGGCTGTTTATGTTCAGCCCCACCCTTGGTATTATCACTTACACGCTGGAAGTTCTGGGCTACGACTGGAACCACAAGCTCAATGGTAACCAGGCGATGCTGCTGGTTGTCGTCGCTTCTTCCTGGAGACAGGTCAGCTACAATTTCCTTTTCTTCCTGGCCGGTATGTTTGCTATTCCCAAATCCTTGATCGAGGCCTCCGCCATAGACGGTGCCGGGCCGGCGAAGCGGTTCTGGACCATTGTCTTTCCGCTGCTGATGCCGACCACGTTTTTCCTGCTGGTGATGAACATGATTTACGCCTTCTTCGATACATTTGGCGTCATCCATATGATAAGCGAAGGGGGGCCGGCCGGGGCTACCATGATCATGGTCTACAAGGTCTACGAAGACGGTTTCCGGGCCCTGGACCTGGGCGGCTCGTCCGCGCAGTCGGTGGTGTTGATGGCAATTGTTATCGCACTCACCGTGGTCCAGTTTCGCTACATCGAGAGAAAAGTGGAATACTAAAAAAGGAGAGTTACTGATGGTTGAGAATCGTCCGTGGGTGACTTATCTGACGCATGTAATGCTTGTTGTGGGCGTATTGCTCATGGCTTTTCCAATATATCTGACATTCGTGGCCTCGACGCACACCCTGCCGGAGCTCCTGAAAAGACCTATGCCGGTGTTACCCGGCAGCCATTTTATTGAGAACTACACAGCGGCCCTTACCACCGGGGTCAGGGAATTGGGGGTGTCGGTGGGGAGGATGATGATCAACAGCATGATCATGGCCCTGGGCATCACTGTCGGTAAAATCTTTATCTCCTTGCTGTCCGCCTTCGCCATCGTCTATTTCAAGTTTCGCTTCAGGATGTTTTTCTTCTGGCTCATTTTCTTTACACTCATGCTGCCGGTGGAGGTGCGTATCATACCGACCTTCAAGGTGGTCGCGGATCTGGGGATGCTCGACAATTTTGCCGGGCTGACACTGCCGTTGATCGCCTCGGCCACCGCCACCTTTCTTTTCCGGCAGGTGTTCCTGGCCGTACCGGACGAACTGGCCGAGGCGGCGCGCGTTGACGGGGCCGGCCCGGTGCGCTTTTTTTTTGACATACTGGTACCGATGACGCGCACCAACATGGCAGCCATGTTCGTCATTCTGTTTATCTACGGCTGGAACCAATATCTCTGGCCGTTGCTGATTACCACCGATGAGAGCATGTACACCATCATCATCGGCATCAACCGCATGCTGGCGGTTGGTGACGATTTCGCCGAATGGCAGGTTATCATGGCGACCACGATGCTGGCAATGCTTCCGCCGGTTGTCGTCGTCGTATCTATGCAAAAGTTATTTGTTAAAGGGCTGACTGAAACCGAGAAATAATCGGAGGTTTAAAGATATGGCCGAAGTATTAATGAAGGGTGTCAAGAAATCATTCGGCAAAGTCGAAGTTGTCCATGGGATTGACTGTAATATGGAAGATGGTGAGTTTATGGTCATCGTTGGACCCAGCGGTTGCGGCAAGTCGACGGTGCTCAGGATGATCGCCGGGCTCGAAGGAATCACCGAGGGCGAGATTTCCATCGGCGGACAAGTGGTCAACAAACTGGAACCGGCCGAGCGGGATATTGCCATGGTCTTCCAGAACTATGCCCTTTACCCCCATATGTCGGTCTATAATAACATGGCTTACGGGCTCAAAATACGCCGGATGCCAAAGGGGGAAATAGAAAAAAGAGTTCGAAATGCTGCAAAAATTTTAAAAATATCTGAATTCCTGGATCGCAAGCCCAGACAACTTTCGGGCGGTCAGCGGCAACGTGTTGCCATGGGCCGATGTATTGTGCGGGAGCCAAAGGTCTTTCTATTCGACGAACCACTCAGCAATCTTGATGCCAAACTCCGGGTCCAGATGCGTCTTGAAATCAGGAAACTTCAGGAAGATCTGAAGGTCACCAGCATTTTTGTCACGCATGACCAGGTAGAAGCAATGACGCTTGGTGATCGGATAATAGTCATGAACGATGGGTATGCGGCCCAGATTGGTTCGCCGTTGGAAATTTACGAACGGCCTGCAACCCGGTTTGTTGCCGGGTTTATCGGCTCGCCGGCAATGAATTTTCTCCCGGTTCCATTGAGTCCCGATGGCCAATGGGCTGAACTTCCCGGGGCCACTCGCTTACCACTTCATAATGGAGGTATACCCAGCCATGGAGGACAGGAGGTCATCCTGGGAATTCGGCCCGAGCATTGCGACCTTGCCGGGGAACGAGCCGGTATGATGCATTTAAACGTAGATCATGTGGAGATCCTTGGGGCCGATACGCTGGTTTACGGACATTTCGGAGAAGATAAAACCCGTTTAACGGTTCGTCTTCCCGCCATACATCATTTTGAAAAAAACACCGTCATACCACTTGTTGTCTCCGCCAAAAATATGCATATCTTCGATAAGGAAAGCGGGAAGCGTATCGGAAAATAATGGGACATTTATTTTGAATTCTCAGGTGACAGTTTGGTAAAAAGTCGGATTTTCCCATTTTCTGGATACCCGCCTGCGCGGGAATGACAATAAGTCAATTAATATCAGATAGATACAATAGACGTCATGCCCGCGTAGGCGGGTATCCAGTCTTTAAAATGACCTTTTAAAATTTTATCAAAAGTAAAAGAGCAAAAATCAGATCTATTTCCGCTTTTACGCCCAACGCTCCACTACTCCAATACTCTCTCCGAGCCGGAGGCCAGCACGCCTACACTTTACATGTCGACATACCAACCAAATTGCTACGTATATTCCAAATGACCAACAGTCTTGATTCACACCCCTCAGCGGGTCAGTTTTCTCTTGTCTGTTGTAAAAAGCGGCAATTCCTTTTTTGACCACGGACCACAGACAACCAGCAACTAACATTGAGCATTTTCCGCTCAATTAGGGTCTTAATATAGCTTTCCTTCCTCTCTAAAAAAAATCATTTTTGTCTCTTGACCATCAAGATTCACGCATTATTATCCGTGGTATTGATAAAAATGCGCAAAGCCGTGTGGGATTTTCAGCTCGCTTTTTTTATGGGGAAAAAACGGACAAATTTACTGTTAAAGTCTTTTCCCGTGGGGACGATATCTTAATCAAAGACCATTTGTAACCGTTCACAGGTTCAGGGTTCAACGTTCAGGGTTAAGGACAAAGGAGGCATTAAAGACCTGAAGTCCTCGTTAAAAATGCTCATTCTCCCAAAAAATTGCCAATTGGGCCCCAAATTTTGGATTAGCTCTGACGAAGCTAACGCTTTTCTTGTAAATATGCATCCCAAATGCAGTCCAGGGACGAGAATGCAACCTTGAACCCGTGAACGCCTACGATAATTTTTAGTAAACCGTTCTGCTTTGGGCCTTTGTGGCAAAACATTTTCCGGTTTATCCGGGTTCAGACCTCGTTGAATAGTTTACTGGTTGAATGGTTGATTAGGTAAATTATAGTCATAATTTCAGAATGTTACGATTGTTGAAACATGAAGTGTCCAATTATTTTGTAAATATGGGATAAATCCATATTTACAACCACTTAACCAATCAACTAATCAACCAATCAACGACATCTGGAGTTAGGGTTTAGATTTCTTATGAATAATATTCGGGAAACAATAATTTTTTCACCCCCTGGATCGTAGCCCACCGGGGATTTAAAAAGAAATATCCGGAAAACACCCTGGCTGCTTTTCAGGCGGCGATGGATGCGGGTGTAACGATGATCGAGCTGGATGTGACGTTGAGCCGTGACCGCAAGCTGGTTGTCATTCACGATGCAACCCTGGAACGTACAACCAACGGTCATGGACCGGTCCATGACTATACCCTTGAGGAACTGAAGCAATTGGACGCCGGAAGCTGGTTTGAATCAGGATTTGCCGATCAGCGCTTGCCGGAGTTAGCCGAAGTGCTGGAACTGGTTAACGGCCGGGTGTATATAAATATCGAAATTAAACCCCATGCCTATGAAGCCCACCATCCGCCGGATGCCATCGAAAAGCAGGTCGTCGAATTATTAAGGCACCTTTGGACACCGGCATGATCTCCAGTTTTGACATCCATATTCTGGAACAGATCGCATCCATGAAAGAAGCTCCGGCCATTGCATTTATTTCAAAGAAAGCAGCGGACAGAAATGCGGTTCAAATGTGCTCCCGGTTAAATGTGTTTTCCTGGCATCCGTATCATAAAATAGTAACCCGACATCAAGTAGACCTGATGCATGATGCCGGCATTAGAGTATTTCCCTACAATGTCGATACGTTGGAAGACTATTTGAAGATGACGGGCATGAATGTCGACGGTGTGATTACCAATGATCCGGTAATGTCCGGCGCGTGGTCGAATATTAAAAAGGCCGCATAGACCCTTGCCATGTTGTTTATGCAACATTGGGGTAGACAACGCTTCGCTGATTATCAGAGATTTGCGCTGCATATTGAGCTGCTTTCCGAATATAGCTTTCCCCAATTATTTTGTAAATATGGATTTATCCCATATTTACAACCGCTTAACTAATCAAGCAATCAACGATATCTGTCGTCCTGAGTTGAATGAAGAATCTGCAGGATAATTTCACCGGCTATCGTTTGCCCGATGCCGGCGGTTGCGGCAATTTCCTTGTAATTTTCGACTACCAGACGATTTTCTGAACGGATGGTAATGCAGGTATTGAGGGGAATTTTATCAATATAAAAGTGAGCTTTCTTGATTCCTACCAGCCAACCCCTGGCTTCCCCTTTCGGTTCGCTGGTTTTCATCTTTTGGTTCCAACCGATGCAAACCCCTGCGGTCTGGGCCGCCAGCTCAATGAGTACGACGGCGCTAACGGCATCGCCCGAATAAAGCGGCCAGCTCTCCTTTACCGTGGCCCGGGTAACGGCATGTTCCTGATCAACAGAGATGATGGTGTCGATCAATTTCAGGCGCTCGCGGTGGGGAATCAGATCTTCAATCTCTTCTATAATGTTCATCTCTTAAAAACGTAATAATCCTAAAAAGTATCCTCGTCCGGGATTCCCGACATAATAAATGTTGAAATTCATAATAATTCAAGGTATTAAAGCCTCTTTACAACAATTCGGGGGGGCTGTAAAGCACGCGGATCTCCCTTGATCCTGATAATAATGATTAGGCAACACCATGAAAATCAAAGAAGTGCCCCAGGATAACATTAAAACCTTCAAGGGATTTGGAACCAAAGCGATGTATGCCGTTGACGAAAATGGTCAGTACACCACCATCCCTACCAGCGGCTGGGAGGTGGAAGAGGTGGTGCTGCGCGATGTGGTCAACGATTTTGCAAAATTGGCGGAAGAAGCCAAATCCGGGGTAATCAGAGGCAATACCTCTCCCATCGAATATCTGATGAACAAATATTTTATGGATCTGCCCGCCCTGGCCGCCGGCATGGGTCTGACCAAATGGCGGGTCAAACGCCATATCAACCCAAAGGTATTCAATAAGCTAAATAATGAGATGCTTCAAAGATATGCGGATTTTTTTAACCTGGATGCTGCCGAGCTAAAAAACTTTAAGGAGAATATCTGATTTGGACCCAAACCGTAATTTCGAACACCGACATTTTGCCCACTGTGAAACCGGTGTCATGTCAACCCTGCTAAAATATAACGGACTGGAATTATCCGAACCCATGGTTTTCGGCCTTTCCGGTGCCATCTGCTTTGCTTACCTGCCGTTTCTCAAAATGGGCAACATGCCCCTGGTTTCCTACCGCATGTTTCCCGGCCATATCATAAAAAAATTTCCCCAAAAGCTCGGCGTCAAATACTTCCGCAAAACCTATAAAGACCCGGATCAAGCCATGGCTGAGCTGGATGAATTTGTCTCCAGGCGTCAACTGGTCGGTCTTCAGACTTCGGCTTATTTTACCACCTATTTCCCACCGGAAATGAGATTCCAGTTTAATGCCCACAACATCATCATTATCGGCAAAGAGGGGGATGAATACCTGGTGAGTGATCCGGTTTTTGATCACCTTGAAAGAATAAAAGCGGCTGATTTGAAAAAAGCCCGTTTCGCCAAAGGGTTCAGTGCCCCCAAGGGACTGGTTCACTACCCGCTTGAATGCTCGGATACCCCTGACCTGGAAAAACTCATTCGAAAATCGATCAAAAAAACGGTTCGCATGATGCTGTATGCACCCCTTCCCTGGATCGGCATAAAAGGGGGCAACCATCTGGCCCGTAAGGTCGCAAGGCTGTCCGGGGAACAGAACGACCGCTATACCCGGCATTTTCTGGGAAACATCGTTCGCATGCAGGAAGAAATCGGAACCGGTGGCGGTGGATTCCGTTTTATGTATGCTGCTTTTCTGCAGGAGGCTTACAAAGTGATGGACATCCCGGTTTTGAAAGAGGCCTCGGACAAAATGACCGCCACAGGTGACCGGTGGCGTATGTTTGCCCTGGAATGCGCCAAGGTTGTAAAGAACCAGAAGACCAAGGTTGCTCTACCTGAAATCGCACAGATTTTGAGAGCTTGCGGTGAAAGCGAAAAACAGATTTACCGCATGTTGAAAACAGTAAAGTGAAAAATTACAAGCACCAAATAACAATTTACAAAATATCCCCCCTTACCCCCTTTAGAAAAAGGGGGAAACAAGTTTGGAATTTGGGTCATGTAATTTGAGATTTGTTATTTGGAATTTATAAGATTTCCAGGTCCAAAAGTAAAATCTTTGGATACCCCACTAGTATTTTTGCACGATCAATACGATATATTGCCCTCTGAAATCTTTGTTGATGTGTACCAGGCGGGTATTCGCATAGCGGTCCAGAAACCCGCAGATCCCGCAGGCGGTGGCAGAATCAAAATAACCATACTCGCTGATGTAGTCGAATTCGACCCCATGAGGTGCGGCCTTGGCGATGATTTTTTTTTCGGAAGGATTGACCAGGATACCGTACGACAATACCAGCGGTTTTTTAGAATAGCCTCTTTTGACCCAGGCTGCCGTTTGGGTCAGTCCGTTAAAAGATTCTAATGAGAGAATCTCGCCCAGGGCGCCGTTGCTGTCAGCGGCAATCAAAAGCCAGCAGCTGCCCTCCACCAGACGATGCTCACCGAGAGGCCGGTTAAACCGGCTTTCAAACCGCGCCGTTGAAAAACAGGCTTCATCCACTCCCCCGAACAGGGCCCGTGTGACAACCCCGGAGTATAGATCGCAGCGCAGCAACTCGAGCCCCCTTTCAAAGGAAAACTGCTGGCTGGAGATGGTAAAACTGCGCCCCAGTATTTCCAAAGTTTGCGCAACATAAAATGCGGCCGTATTGCTCATGGTGTTGATAAAGTTATACGGCAGGGGAAACTCGTGTTTGTTGTAAATTTGCTCCAGAACGGTTTCCGTGTCCGCCATGTTGCCGTTTTCGGTGGTCAGATAGACTGCAGTGTCAGCTTTTATGGCTTGCCCATGGACGCACCGGCAGGCCCCTGCCAGCGACAACAGTACAAATTTATTGGCACGCCGGAATTTCAGGCCGGTATGCCGGCTGATTTCCCGTTTATACACCGCCAGATCGTTCAGCGGTTGGCTGATGAATGTGCTGTAGTTGTGGATATACATTT
>PVMK01144789.1_pt1 | contig 13290 bp, 10 predicted proteins | sample 1853481 | NCBI WGS metagenome assembly PVMK01 (sample SAMN08533507, study PRJNA380276) | Marine sediment metagenome, whole genome shotgun sequencing project.
GGCCGCGAATGGCTAAGAGTGACGTTGCCCCAGCTATTCGAATGATGGCCCTGGGAGCGCTGGCCAGGGTAGTGGTTGGCCGGCCGTGTATGACAACCTTGGCAATCGGCTAGACCAGCATGGCTAAAGGCAACGTTTTGCCAATTGTTGCTGTCGTGGCACTGAGAACACTGGCCAGGGTAGTGGTTGGCCGGCCGTGTATGACAGCCCTGGCAATCGGTTAAGCCAGCATGGTTAAAGGTAACGTTTTGCCAATTGTTGTTGTCGTGGCATTGAGAACACTGGCCCGGGTAGTGGTTGGCCGGCCGCGAATGACAGCTCTGGCAATCGGTCAGACCAGCGTGGCTGAAGGTGACGTTGCTCCAGTAATTCGTATCGTGGCACTGCGAACACTGGCCGGGGTAGTGGTCGGCTGGCCGCGAATGGCAGCTAAGGCAGTCGTTGAAGCCGGCATGATTAAAGCTCGCCTGTCGCCAGTCGAAGGTATTGTGGCATAGAGAACATTGGCCTGTGAAATGGCCGCTCGGCCGTGTATGACAACCCTGGCAATCAGTCAGTCCGGTGTGGTCAAATGAGATTTGTTGCCAGTCGTCAGTAACGTGGCAACGAGAACATTGCCCCTCATAATGATCTATCGGAGCGTCTTTCGTATGGCAGGATAAACAATCAGGAAATCCGATGTGCTCAAAGGCGTAAGTGGTCCAGCTTTCCGTCTGATGGCATTCAGAACATTGCCCAGGATAATGATCGGCCGGCGCGTCATCTTGGTGGCAACTCTGGCAATTCTCAATTCCCGTATGATCAAAGCTGACTTCACTCCAAGCGGAGACTACATGGCAACTCTCGCATTCACCCGAGTAGTGATTGGGTGGCGGTAGATGGCAGGCAATACACTCGGTAGGCGTTTCAGCATATGTTCCCTCCGTATGACAATCCGTACAGGCTACCTCATCATGGCCACCGTCAAGGGGATAGAAACTGTGATCAAAATCATCGCCTAAAAAGGGCACCGTCTCGCCGGAAATATTATTTTGTTTGCTATCTTCAGGTTGAACAATGTTTACCAATTGGCGTGGGTTATTGGCTAGCCGTAATTCCCTGATCAAGTCCAACAATTCAGTTAATTCTGATTGATCGTGACCTGCTTCAATCAATTCGACCAGTTGGCGCTCGGCTCGTTCTAGAAGTAAACCAAGTCGCTCAATCAACCGGGTTCGATCTTTCAACGAGGCATCGATGATAAGTTGAACGGCCAAGCTCAGATCATCGTTGAAGTAACGTGCGGCCGCTGCCAAGCGTTCGCTTCCAGCAGCCTCCACTAGCTCATCTAGACGACGTTCTGCCAGTTCGATTGCTCGCTCAGCACGTCGCGTTTCGTCAAAAGTCAATTCCAGGCGAATCGATTCGGCCACATACTGCAGCCAGTACAAGCTGGTTCCTGGTTTGAATGGGTGTACTTCGGCTAACAACGTAATCCCGCCAATAAATATGACCAGCAGTACAATAACAACAGTCAGGATGAGCAATGCTTTTTTCATTGCCTACTCCTGGTATCCGCAAGTCCATGGTATTCCCAGCCCATCCCTTTAATCATCGCCATCTGCTTCCTTCGCTTCATCTTCCAATCCGTTTGGATGGCATGTAGCGCAGTCCGCAATATCAAAGATCTCTTTCTCCGCATGCTCAGCATCAGTTTCCACTGGGTCATGGGCATGACAATTAGTACAGCTATATGTGGCATACGTCAGTTCATGACAGGTTTGGCAATCGATTTTGCCCTCATCGCCGTGGTTCAAGGGAAACGTATGCTGGCTTAATTGGGCTGGTCTCCAGGCTACCGCCGTATGGCAGCGACTGCAGTCTTGGCCAAAGCGGCCAAGATGAAGTTCCGGTTCAACATGACAACCAACACACTCATTCGCTGTACCCGCTAGCACTGTAGTTTCATGGCAGTCAAGGCAATCGACATCGGTATGAGCACCCTCGAGTGGAAAAACTTGTTGGTGATCGAAATTAACCATACTATCCAGGCCATCGTGACAAGCCCGGCATTCATCACCATAAAAGGCTGCATGGGTGTTGGTGAAGATAGCGTCTCCTTGGCGATGACAGTCGAGGCAATCGATCGAGTTGACCGCAAAATTACTGTCCAAGTGACAATCAATACATCTTATAGGCGTGTCATCAAATCCAGTCTGGTGCTTGACTAAGCTGAATTCGGTCACCCAAGCGTGCTCGAAATCGTCCAGTTCAAATACAGTGATATCTGAAGACGATCCTTGATGTTCACTGTGACATTGTTGGCAATTCCCTTTGTCAGGAAGATGACCATGGAGACCGCTATTGTTATTACGTTCCTCGAGCACTGATTCATGACAATTACCACAACGCTCGATAGTGACGCCTCGCCATGGCTCATGACATTGACCGCAGTTACCCGCAATTTCTGCATGAGAAGAAAAGCCAGCCAGAGCTTCGTTCCGTGATTGGGCAGCGGAGAGCGGTCCAGGGCTAAATGGAGTACCCCCACGCTGGTATAGAAGTAAGCCCAATACAATGACCAAAAACATTGCTGTGCCGCAACCAATGGGCGAATAAAGCGGTCCGTTTCTTTTATGCTGCATTCTTCGTGTCTTATCGATAGATGCAATGATGAGCGCCCTAAGACAAACATCGCCTAGTCATTAAGTTACGAAACAGCCCAAAAAGTAACGGCCTATATCAAAATCAAGACCATTTGCTTTGTTTTTTTTGAATTACCCAGGAAAGGTGTCAACTGCAGAGGCTTGAAAACGAATGGAAACAGTTGCTGTTGCGTTATAAATACAGGCAACCCGACGAGGAATGCGCTCTTATTCTGACTGCTGGCCGTGTTCTATATCACTACCATACCGGAACCATGGCCCGCCGTAGCTCGCTATTGGTCTGGGTCAAGCCCCTGGATTACGTCGAGGTAAACGATCAAGATGCGACGGCTGTCGGTGTTGGACATAGATCAGGACGTGATTGTCGAAAGCCGCCGGGGAAAAGTTCAAACGAGGCTAAGAACTGCCTCTGCGACTCTGGCTTCGCCCATTAACGCTTGGCGTTCCTGATGGCTAAGAGTAGCAATGAGCGGTAAGCGCCGGGCCAATAGATCCATGTCAGCCAGTGAAGCCGGTCTCCCGGCCCGCCAGTCCAGGGGCTAGTTCAGCGCCACGCAAGAGGCTGATGGCCCGCCGCTATTCGTCCGCTGGTTGGCCAAGCCCAGCTAGAATCAGGCTGATCATGACCAGCAATATGGCGAAGGGAATCGGCCACTTTGCGATTCGCTCCGAAGACATGGGCAATGGCTTTATAAATGAGTTTGATGGGTTTGGGCTTTCATAATAGCAGGGGAGGGCAGACAAGCTGAATCTAGCCCATAAATACCCCTCATTCGGTTGTTATATTGTGTTACTATTTAGTAATAAAGGATTCTGCTCCCTGCAAAACGATTAAAATGATTCTCTAAAAATAGATCGAACACCCTGGTACGCCCCGAGAATATTGGGGGACCAAGGTAGACGAGTGGCCGGACGCTCCCCGAGGTGGGACTAAGGCTGTGGGGGAGCTTTCCCAGCGATTGCCTGAGCAACTGGTCCTTGAAACATGATAATAATCACTTCTCTCAGGTGCTCTTCAGCACTTCTATTCTCGCTTTGTGCAGGAGTATAGTAATTGTGGGAAATAAGGGAAAAATCGATGAGACAAGCTTCCCAGATGGTTGAGGAAATTTTGGTCCTTAATCAACAACCCATGGATGAACGAGCATTCTTGGGTTGGCGGCCATTTCAACAAGGCAGTACCTTGGGGGATATTCTTGACGACTATCAGCGAAGTTGTCGGAAAGCGATCCGCGATAATACACCAGCCAAATTTGTTGACTGTGCTCAAGACCAGATGCCGCGGTTCAACCCAGTTCAGGCTTGCCCCCCAGCACATGGCCGTCTTGCTACAGTCGAGAATGAAATCCCCAATTTGAAACTTGAGCGAACGAAGATTGTGCTATTGGAATGGGAGGCCGTCTCCAATTGCCAAGAGTTCCTGGATCAGCTTCTGTCATCCCTCGATAAACAAAGGCATTTTATTCACCTGATCTTGCTAGGGCCACAGCTTTCACCTGATTGTTCAGACCTTTTTTTTGAGAGTTTTTTAATAACCCAATTGGATTTTTGCCAGAATCAACTCGAGTTAGAGAAGATTTTAAGAAAGTATCATCAGACTCTTGGCGATGTCTGGTGGGGCGTGGCTCGAAATCCCTTTATTAGCCCCTGCCAGGGCAGTCTCTATGGCGAACCCTATGTACATCCGCGACATAGTCATTTTATCGACATGGGTTGTTCAGAGGGTGAGATCGTACGCCGCGTTTATCGGAACTATCAAAAGATTGTGCCTGGACTAATTGTCCGCGCTCGCGATGAGGCGTTGGTAAATGAATTGCCACCTAGGCTCGCCCGCAATCTCGGCCGATTAGCGGCTGTTCAAGAATTTTTGTTACTTCTTGCGATTGGGCAAACTTGTCCCCAGCTGAATTCTTCACTCTCAATTGAGACCTCAACCGAGACCATACGTTGGGCCCTTTCCAATATTCCAGTTGAGAGATCGTTCGATCTATTACATTTGCAGGAAACCAAATTATTGTTCGTTCAGTTAAGTTTCGATCTGCGCCAACCTACACTCAGAGAAAAAGAAACCCTTGCCGGGCTCGGTTTTGTTGGACACACAACGGCGGTAATTTTGTTTGACCAACCCGATGCTCGGGAGAAAATCACTGGCCTTTCTGAGATCATATCCGTTAATTCTTTTGAAGCCTCATTGCCCATATGGGAGAGGACGCCTGCCGTCGAAACGGTAGGATTGAACGAGGCCGCCTTTGGTATCAATATAGAAGAGTCTTTTTCTCGTTTGTTGGATGAGAGTTGCTGACTTGAAACTGTCTTTGAAAACAAGGCCAATGTTGGATTGGACAATAATAACTAGGGAATTCGTTTGCAGGTCAGTAAATGTAATGTTCAACAGTGTGTTTGATAACTTACAGAAGGAGGTACATAACGACTGCACACTTTAAGTTAATGATGCATCGTGTATACCGGTCAGTTTTGCTGATCCCATTGTAGCTTTTTACTAACCAAGTTTTGAAAAGTTCATCAATTTTTGGAGGTCCACGAATGAAATTGGAAATCCCACTTGATCCTATCGTTATAGATGATGCGATTAAGGAGCATCTCAATCCGTTTGCTATTGCCCAAGCCCAGTTGGATGAAGCAGCTGAAATCCTCCAATTGGAACCTGAAATGCACGCCTTCTTGCGTCAGCCAATGCGAGAATTTCATTTCACCATCCCGGTCCGCATGGATAGCGGCCGTTCGCGCGTATTTCAAGGCTACCGTGTACAATATAATGACGCCCGCGGTCCCGCAAAAGGAGGGATTCGCTTTCATCCTGATGAGACGGTCGACACGGTTAGAGCCCTGGCTGCTTGGATGACCTGGAAAACCGCCGTCGTTGATATACCCTTAGGCGGCGGAAAGGGTGGTGTGATCTGTGACCCTCGTTTGTTGTCGCAGACAGAATTGGAGCGACTTAGCCGAGGCTATATGCGGGCGGTTGCCCGTTACATAGGCATCACCAAAGATGTGCCGGCTCCTGATGTGTATACAAACCCCCAGATCATGGCCTGGATGATGGATGAATACCATGTCTTGGTTGGCCATCATGAACCGGGCGTTATCACCGGTAAACCGCTTGAGTTAGGCGGGTCGGCCGGCCGTAGCGACGCTACCGCACGCGGTGGAATTTACACCGTGCGCGAGGCGGAAAAAGTCCTCAATATCAAGCTCGACGGGACCACAGCCGCCATTCAGGGGTTTGGCAATGCTGGACAGTTCGCTCACAAATTGTGTGCCGAATTGCTGGGACAAAAAGTAATCGCCGTCAGTGACTCCCGCGGAGGCATTATTAACGAGAACGGCCTAGATTTTGAGGCGGTTCTTAAATTCAAGTTTGACACCGGTTCGGTCATTGACTTCCCCGAGGCCGATAACCTCAGCAATGCCGAACTTCTTGAACTTGACGTGGATGTCTTATATCCATCAGCCTTAGAAAACGTGATCACAGCGAGCAACGCTGCAAAAATCAAGGCGCAGATTGTAGCCGAATTGGCCAATGGCCCCACGACACCGGCCGCTGATGATATCCTCTATGATAAGGGTGTTTATGTGATCCCTGACTTCCTGTGTAATGCTGGTGGGGTAACCGTATCCTACTTCGAGATGGTCCAGAATGCCTACCAGTACTATTGGGAGGAAGAATTGGCCCACGAACGTCTCGATCAGAAGATGACTCACGCTTTCCATACCGTACATCAGATGGCTCAGGCCAGAGAGGTGAACAATCGAGTCGCAGCTTATCTGGTTGCCGTCGATCGAGTGGCTCAAGCTGTGCGCCTTCGTGGCTGGATCTAGCATTATATCCGTAATCACTGGCTGTCTTAGCCTTGCTGCCGTCAGCCGCTAAAAAAAGGAAGCTCTTACCGGCAAGGATTCCGGTAGGAGCTTCTTAGTATTATGGGGTAAAGATGAACCGTTTTTGGTGTCACCTCCGCCACGTAGCCCATTCTGCAAAACGGCGTAGGAGTCCTCCGGCACCATCGCTAGGCCCAGTCGATATTTGGCCGTGCCGGGGGCAAGATACTGCTCTGAACCTGTGTTTGTAAACATGGCCTCCTTTGATCTGGACATAAATTGTTTAAAAAGTTGCTTGCGGGTCAGTAAAATCCTACTTAATGTCTCTTTGTCCAAAAATTGTATACTTTAGGCATATGCTCAGAAAAATCACAAACTTAATTCTTGCTGTGGGGGTTTTTACTCTGCTCGTCAGTTGTGCTGCCCCCGCCGGAACGGATGAAAGCGAACCAGCCGAACCGACAGGGTTGTCAACGACCGAATCACCTACAAAACAGCCGGTCTCATCTGCTGGCTTGAGTTCCGATAAGCCGCGTCAGACAGGAACAGCGAGCCAGGAAGAGTTAGCAACCCTGGTCGAGGGCAATAGTGTCTTCGCACTTGATCTTTATCAGCAGTTGAAAATGGATGGGGGAAATTTATTTTACTCGCCTTACAGTGTTTCTTTGGCTCTGGCAATGACCTATGGAGGCGCTCGAAACCAAACCGACGAGCAAATGGCCCATACGTTAAGTTTCTTTTTGCCCCAAGAGACATTGCACCCGACCTTTAATACCCTAGACACGACCTTGCTCGCCTACGGTGAGGAAGGTGATGCCTTTCAGTTGAATGTCGCCAACGCTATCTGGGCCCAACAAGGTTTCCAATTCCTCCAATCTTATTTGGATTTGCTAGCTGAAAACTATGGCGCCGGATTGAATACCCTGGATTTTGCCGGTGATCCGGAAGGCGCGGCCGAGACCATCAACGATTGGGTAAGTGAGCAAACAGAAGAAAGAATCACCGACCTGATCGCCCCTGATATGTTAAATGCCGCGGTGCGCCTCATTTTGACAAACGCTATCTATTTTAAGGGACAGTGGGCTCTGCCGTTTGAGGAGTCGGCCACTCAGGACGAAAGTTTTACGCTTTTAGACGACAGTACAGTTACCGTGCCTATGATGTCCCAAACAGAGGGCTTCCGGTATTTCGAAGCAGATGGTTATCAGGCCGTATCCTTGTCCTATCTTGGGGCGCCCGTTTCAATGATTATTGTGCTGCCTGAAGAAGGGCAATTTGAGGAAGTCGAGAGTATGCTATCGGCCGAATTCGTGGACGATCTTTCTGCCAATTGGGATTTCCAGTCAGTTGCTCTTTCAATGCCTAAATTCACCTATGAATCTGAGTTTAACCTGAGCGAAATCCTTTCTGCGATGGGCATGCCTATCGCCTTCGCCGGAGAGGCTGATTTCTCGGGAATGACAGGAAGTCCAGAACTTTTCATCAGCGATGTTGTTCACAAAGCCTTTGTGGCCGTCGATGAAGCCGGAACCGAAGCTGCCGCGGCAACGGCCGTCGTTATGGCTGAATCTGTGGGCATGATCGAAGACCCCGTCGAAATGAATATCGACCACCCCTTTTTCTTCTTGATACGGGATGATGATACCGGCACCATTCTCTTTGCCGGCCGAGTACTCGATCCTGAAGGGTGATGGGTTCCTGCCTCTGAAGTAGCTCCTTTAAAGATTGTTCTAGTTCTCATTCGGTTGTCCAAAGCTGTATCTTTGTTAACAGATTCGTCAGTCAGAGGTGATTAATTCGCGGAGGATTTCCAACTGGCCCGTGTGATATGTTTCATGCCAGTGAAGTCCAGCGATATACTGCCGTACGATTGACCCATCGATGGGCCATCAGGGTAATTCATCATTACCTCCTTGGGTGGGGGTTCACTTCAAAAAGTATCCTTGCCTGCAAGAACATCTTTGAAAGAGCCTTTGTTAAGCAAGGCGCCCTTCAGCTTTGGAAAATGCTTTACGGTTGGTGTCTTGCTTTCAGGAGAACAGTTGTAGAGCGCTTCCGCATGTGAAGTTTAATTCGCAACTGCTCTTCACTTAATCGTCACTCAATTCCCAAATTCTATTAATGGATCATTGCTGTGACACGATCAAGCCATCCCCGGATTCTCCCAGTATGACTTTTGTCGAAAGGAATTTATGCCATTTATCACTGCCAAAGGCAAGATAGGTCCATTATGCTTATCTTAGTGGTCTCTTCCGTCACCCTGGAGGTGGCACGTATACGATCCGGCCGCGATTCAGAACACTAAGGCCGTTGGCCCCGGCCACAAATTTTCTCGTTCAGTGTTCTGAAAACAGCTGTTTGGGTAAGTGAGAGGTGAAGCGATGTACGATGTAATTATTGTCGGCGGAGGCCCAGCCGGCCTTACTGCTGCCATCTACGCCATTCGCAAACGATTGAATGTTTTTTTGTTAAGTCAGGACCTAGGTGGCAAAACCAACTACCGCATGGAACTACCCGAAATGGAATCCCATCAGGTGATTCGAGGTCTGGAGATCGTGGAAAAGTTCTGGCGTGAATTAGATTATCTGGAATTTGCCCGCCGGCTTGAGCCTGTAAAAGCCATAGACAATGAGAATGGATTGTTTGCTGTCACAGCTTTGGGCGACGAGACATTTCAAGCTCGTAGCGTGATTTTGGCTACTGGTTCGCGGGTTCAGCAGTTAGGTGTACCAGGTGAAGACCTTTTTGTCGGTCGCGGTTTGAGCTATTCAGCCATTAGTTATGCTCCCCTCTTTATTGGCAAGCGTACCGTGGTCGTTGGCGATGGTGACTTAGCTCTTCGTGCCCTGACCGAGTTGGCTCTTGTGGCTGACACGGTTCATTTGGTCGCCCACTCGTCTGGTGCTCTACAGACGCCGTTGGTAAAGCGACTGGCCACCAATCTAAAAGTGGTCGTATGGGAGGGCTATTCAGTCAAAGAAGTGCAAGGCGGCACCTATGCCGAACGCGTTATTATCGAGTCTGATGACGGCGCTAGAAGCACTCTAGAAGTCGATGGTGTTTTTGTAGAGTTAGGATTGATACCCAATTCTGAACCGGTCCAAGGTGCGGCTGACCTTGACGATCAAGGACGCGTCATTGTCGATAACCTCAACCGGACCACTTGTCCAGGACTGTTCGCGGCCGGTGATGTAACCAATGCGTATGCCGAACAAGTATTAATCGCTGTCGGCGAAGGGGCTAAGGCGGCCCTCAGCGCTTACGATTACTTATTGCCCAACCTTTAAAGGGTAGGTGGTTCGTTTTTTGGGGAGCCCAGGCTTCCTTAATGCCCCAAACGCTAGCGTGGCCGCCGCTGGTCAATGCGCCATAGGTGGGCTTCTTTGGCGGCCTTTAGAGCCTGGCGCACTTCCTCTCTGGTTGTAGGGCGGTTGATATCTTCATATTTTCGGTGGTTGACTTTGCCAGCCGGATAGTACTGATCCATGATATTAACGTAGGTATCCTGGGAGAGTTCGGTGGCCAGAAAACGCATTATTTCTCGAGTGTTTGCGATATCCTCAGGCATCACGAGATGGCGAACTAGAATCCCCCGTTTGGCCAATCCCTGCTCATCCATCTTCAAGGGACCTACCTGCCGGTGCATCTCTTTCAGAGCCTGTCGCGCTGCGGTTGGATAATCCTTGGCCTTTAGATACTGCAATGACAATTCCTCGTCCCAAATCTTGAAATCAGGCATATAGATATCGACCACACCATCTAACAGGCGTAGACTTTCCAGGGCGTCGTAGGCTGAGGTATTGTAAACGATCGGCAGGCGCAACCCTTGTTCGACAGCCATGGGTAACGCTTCCAGAATTTGTGGAACCACATGTTCGGGGGTTACAAAGTTGATATTATGGCAGCCCAATCGTTGCAATTCCAACATCATTTGGGCCAATGTCTCTGGAGGCGAAACTTGCCCAGATTTAAGCTGGCTGATATCAAAATTTTGGCAAAAGACACAACGCAAATTACACATGGAAAAAAAGATTGTACCGCTGCCATTCCAACCCCGCAGACAGTCTTCTTCTCCAAGATGGGGAAAATAACTACTCACGCTTGCTAGGCGACCTGTTTTGCATACGGCCGTTCGATTTTCCATCCGATTGACGCCGCAATCTCTCGGACAGGCGCGACACTCGTCCAATCCAGCCACTGCTTCTTGCCCGCGTCTTTGTAGTTCCCCACTGCGAAAGAGGGCCAGATAAGCTGGCTCGAACGTATCATTGGCGAGTAGAAACTGATCCCGATCGTACTTGACAGACACTGTCTTTTTTTAACCTTCTAGATGATATCCTACCCCAAAAGATATATTTGATTATAGCATAGCCAGTTCGCCCAATCGCCATAAACAGGACTGGGCTCTCCATAATCAATTTTTAAATAGTTTCGCTTTTTCGAACCGAAACTAGATTGGCCGGGCAAGATCGTCGGCCAAGGTGCCTGGCCGGACTGCCTCGAGTAGTAGGATAACATTTAGCTGGCCGAGAACCACCGATTTTTGCCACTAGGCCGAGATATTAGTGGCCGGATTATGACATTTATCAGGGGTTTTTTTGCTGTTTGTCACTACGGATTCAGAACTATTTCTGCCATACTGAAGGTGGCAGAGATAGCTTCAACGCTCAATAGACGGTTAACGGTATGGACCTTAACAACCCACATCGCCGTTTGCCGTTGACCGGTTAGCACACTTGGGATCAGGGGGCCAATTTCCCAATACTGTGTTGAATAGCTGCATTTATAGCGAATCGATAACTGGAGGATATTTATGGCTCAAGGCCGAATTGTTGTTGATGTCGAGCGGTGCAAAGGATGTGAATTATGCCGGGAGGCATGCCCGCCAGATGTCATCGAACTGGCTGACCACTTGAATATCAAGGGGTACCGGCCGGTTATTCTATTAGACCCTGAACATGATTGTACTGGTTGCGCCTTGTGCGCTGTTGTCTGTCCTGATGGGTGTATCACCGTCTACCGAGATTTACCTCGTATATCAAGAAAGGAGCTTGGCCGTGCCCAAAGAGTTGCTTAAAGGAAACGTGGCCATTGCCGAAGCAGCGGTCCGGGCTGGATGTGAAGCTTATTTTGGTTATCCCATTACCCCTCAGACAGAACTGTTAGAGCATATGTCGCGAAGGATGCTCGAATTAGACCGGGTTTTCTTGCAAGCCGAGAGCGAGGTCGCGGCCATCAATATGGTTTATGGGGCCGCTGTCGCCGGCGTGCGAGTCATGACTTCATCGAGCGGCCCCGGTATCAGCCTGATGCAGGAGGGTTTTAGTTATATTGCCGGTTCAGAGGTGCCCGCTGTCATTGTCGATGTGATGCGCGGAGGACCTGGGTTGGGGAATATTCAACCCAGTCAGGCCGATTACAATCAGGTAACTAAAACCGCTGGACATGGTGATTTCCATCCCATCGTGCTGGCTCCATCCACGGTTCAAGAAGCGATTGACTTGACGGTTCTGGCTTTCGATCTGGCTGACAAATATCGTTCGCTGGTTCTTGTGGTTGCCGATGGGGCTATTGGTCAGATGATGGAGCCGGCCGAATTGCCACCTATGAAATCGTTGCCAGAGCAACGACCCGACTGGGCGCTTACCGGAGCCCAAGGGCGCCAGCGTAATTTGAATACTTCCATCCGGATGGGAGCTGATGATCTGGAAAGCTTCAATCAAATTCTACAGCAGAAGCTCACCGTCATTCAGAATAACGAAGTGCGATTTGAAAAGTTCTATACTGAAGATGCTCAAATTGTCGTCATCGCCTTTGGTACGGCCGCCCGAATCGCTCAGTCGGCCGTTAGGCGCCTGCGCGACGAGGGTTTGCCCATTGGTTTGTTCCGGCCTATATCCCTATGGCCGTTTCCAGAAGAGCAAATCGCCCAAGTCGTAAGTCGAAAGGTAAACGGAAAACCAGTGGTCCGGGCCTTATTCGTGATCGAAATGAATGCCGGACAAATGCTGCACGACGTTCGCGCTGCTGTAGGTCCTGGCCTGCCAACCGAATTTCTTGGCCGACTGGGTGGCACAATTCCTATGCCCGACGAGATAGAAGAACAAATACGCACCTTAGTTGCCCTCTATGGAAATCCCGAGATGCACCTCTTGCAGGAGAATGGTAATGGCCACCATAATAAGTGAACACGAGAAATTGGTTTACGAACGACCACACTCACTTTCCGACGATTTCAGCCACTATTGCCCTGGTTGTACCCATGGCACAGCTCATCGTATTGTAGCCGAAGTTTTGGATGAATTAGCGCTCCGCGAGCGAGCGATACTGGTTGCCGCCGTTGGTTGTTCCGTATTTTCCTATAACTATCTAAATGTTGATGCTTGCGAGGCTGCCCATGGCCGAGCCCCGGCTATGGCCACCGGAATCAAGCGGGTAAACCCAGACAACCTGGTCTTCACTTATCAGGGAGACGGTGATCTGGCCTCCATCGGCACGGCCGAGATCATCCATGCGGCCGGCCGAGGTGAAAATATCACTGCAATATTTATAAATAATGCCATTTACGGCATGACTGGTGGGCAAATGGCTCCCACGACTTTGCTGGGTCAAAAAACGACTTCAACTCCTTTTGGGCGGGAGAGCAATCTGGCCGGATATCCAATGCAAATGGCCGAATTATTGGCTGGCCTCCCTGGAACAGTTTACAGCGTTCGCCGAAGCCTGCATGATGCTCGTCATGTGATTCAGGCCAAAAAGGCCATTCAGATCGCCTTTGAGGCTCAAATGTCAGGCTTGGGATTCA
>PVMK01134186.1_pt1 | contig 13289 bp, 11 predicted proteins | sample 1853481 | NCBI WGS metagenome assembly PVMK01 (sample SAMN08533507, study PRJNA380276) | Marine sediment metagenome, whole genome shotgun sequencing project.
CCCGCTGATAGTACATTCAAACGCCTTGTCTCAAGTCGGAGAAAGTAGACAGATAAGGCGTTCTGCGCAATTCAGGAGCTGAGTGGCTGAGTGAGCTCATCTTGGTTCTGCAAAGGATCTTTCGTTGGGGGGCTAGAGCGTGGGTAGGGACACTTTGGGAGTTGCCACGGGGCCCCGCTGAGGGCGCCACTCGTCTAGGCTCGACGCGCGTCGTACGCAGGCGATGGTGCAGCTGTCCTCGCACCCCTTCGGGCGGTCGTACTCCCGTTTGAGATCGTCGCGCGTATAATCGAGCAGGGCAGTGCCCGGTTCAGTTCGGCGCTGGCTGCAGTAGGCGACCGTGCCGAGCTCATCGATGTAGAGGTAGCGCGCGCCAGCCCGGCAGCGCCACGGGGCAGTTCCCCCTTTCAGCATCTTTTGCTCCCAACCCTCTCCGAACTGATGGAAGAAGCTCTTATTGCAGAGCGCTCGCATCTCCTCGTAGAACTCAGGAAGGATGTCGCCGATCAGTCCGGGATCAATCTGCCCTTGTTGGTCATGCAAGAGACCCACAGTCATGTAGAACCCGAGCGAGCGAATCTCGTCGATCAGGTGACGAGCCTGCTCAGGGGGAGACGATCCGAGTACCGCGTTGATGTTGAGCTTGAACTTCGCGTGCTCTTGGAGCAGCAGAAGCCGCTTCTTGATCTTCGACCAAGACTTTTGCGAAACCTCGTTGGGTTCCATATTGTCGACGGAGACCTGCAACAGCGAAAGGCCCGCATCGTTCATACGCTCGATCCACCCGCGTGTGATCGGGTACGCGTTGGAGATCGATGTCACCACCAGCCCGCGGGAGACCGCATGGGCGACGACCTCGTCCAACTTGGGATGCAAGAAAGGCTCACCCCCAGTCAGCGTCAGGATCAAACAGCCCAGGTCGGCCAAATGGTCGACCCGCGCGATGAGCTCTTCGACCGGGATGGGTGGTGAGTGGTCGTCGTATTCGTTGCAGTAGCCGCAGCTCAGGTTGCATCTTCGAATGACCACGAGCTGGGCGAGGAGAGGCGACTCGGGTCGCCGCATCGCGTTGACCGCGCGGGCAACCGTTTTGAGCGGATGAGGAGGAAGGGGACGCAAGTGGTCCTGAAGGGCGTGATGGCGCATTGGGCTAGTTCCTTAGCAGGGCATATGCCGCCAGACCGCTCTCTGTGTCAGATTGTGACGAATCTCGCAAAAATGGCCTAATTCTTGCGTGCGTGGGACGTATGGGAACCCAGATGGCCCCTTTGCCCGCATTTAGTAGCGTCGTGAAATCGAACGACGTTGAGGACCCGGTGAACCGATATCTACACCGGACCCTCGCATATTTGTTCGTGCGGTCGATCTACGGGACGCGCATCACCCCGAATATGATCACCCTATCGACCGTGGTGATAGGTTTTATTGCCGGTTGCGCCTTCATCTGGGGTACCCCAGCCGCGATGTTCGCCGGGGGTGCTTGCCTCTGGGCCGCCGCGATTTTGGACGGCGCGGACGGAATTCTGGCCCGTGCCAAGAACCTACAATCGGAATTCGGGCGAGCCCTGGACGGGTCGGCGGATGCCCTGGTTGCGGTCTTCACGGTCTTCCCAGCCTTCTATCACATCTGGGTAACCTCCTATAATCCTTACTATCTTGCCCTGATGGTCCCCGCTCTAGGCTTCACGGTCATGCACCTAGCCACCTATGATTTCTACAAGGAGTCGTATCTGCGCGGGACCCGTCCAGGCCAGGGTGGCGAAGGCCGCGATGCCGATGAGATCTCGGAGACCGTCGAAGCGGCTCGTGACAAGGGCCCCATCATTCGGATGGCGATCAAGTACGTCCTGGTGCCGCACCTCATGCGGCAAAAGGCGCTCGTCAACTGGCTCAACCCCGACGCGTGGCGCCTGAGCCAGTTGCTCCAAAGCGATGAGCAGACAGCCGAAATCTATAGGAAAGCCAACGTTTGGCCCATGCGGCTTTGGGCACTCGTTTCATTGGCGCCGCACAGTTACCTGATGGCGATATGCGCCATGTTCAACCGCCTGGACGTCTACCTTTTCATCCGAGTCTTCGTGATGAACGGCATTTTCTTGCTGGCGATCGTCTGGCAACGCCACGCCACACGCCGGACTATCGAAGAGCTTGCCGGGGTGGGCGCGATCGAGCTGAGCGGCACCGGGCACCCCGCCACTACGTGATAGTTTTGCGCCATGACTGTGACTCAGGTTCACGGGTGTGAAGAACTAGCTACATGGTGTCTACCCTCGTATTGAGTGACTCGCAGTGATGACAGCACCAGTCACGTGGGACCGTGCGGTGATCCTCGCCGCGGGCCTTGGGAGTCGCCTTGCCGATGGGCGCCCCGTGCCGAAGCCACTGCGCGAGGTCGCGGGCGTGCCTCTCATCGTTCGCATCATCAGGGCGCTCGAGAAAGGGGGAGTCCGTGAGATCGGCATCGTCATCGGTCACCGCGGTGAGGACTTGAAGGCCGGTCTCGCAGACTACGAGCACCGGGCAAAGCTTTCGTTCTTCCCGAACGAGGAGTACGAAAAACCCAATGGCACCTCGGTGTTGAAGGCACGCGATTTCGTCACGGGGCCAACGTTGCTCTTGATGAGCGATCATTTGTGGTCGCCGCGGCTGCTGAGGGCGGTGGCTTCGTATCCGGTAGGGGAGCAAGAGTCCGTGCTCGGTGTCGATTCTCGGATCGACGCTTGCTTCGATTTGGACGATGCGACGAAAGTCGAGGTGCGGGGCGACCGCATCGTGAGAATTGGAAAAGAACTCGACGACTACAACGCCCTCGACACCGGCCTTTTCTTGATCACGCCTGCCCTCATCGAAGCGCTAGACGCCGTCAACGGTCCGGAGGGCTGCTCGCTTTCGCAGGGCGTCGCAGCGCTAGCCGCGGACGGTAGAATGAAGGCAGCCGACGTCGGGGGTGCGACCTGGATCGATGTCGACACCCCAGAGACCCACGCCGAGGCAGAACGCCTGATTGCCGAGCTTGGTGAGGACTTGGATGGCGCCTCCGGGATGGGCTAAATGAGCAAGCTCCTCGAGAAGCTCGCCGACCTGCAGACTCGCCGGCCTCTCGTGATCCTGCTCCTTGCAGCGGTGATCTCTGCTGGCTCTTTGCCTTTCATCCGCAATCTCGGTCTCGACAGCCGTTTCATTGCTTTGCTTCCGGAAAACTCCCCGAGTGTTCGGGACCTCGACGAGGTTCGCGATCGCGTTCGGGGCCTGTCGGCGCTTACGATCGCGGTGCAGTCACCCTCGAAGGACGTGGATGCGATGCGGCGCTTCATCGGGGACCTCGTGAAGCAGCTCGAAGAGCTTCCCCCCGAGGAAATTGGTGTCATCGACTGGAACATCGGCGCCTACGACGAATTCGTGAGGAAGCACAAGCACCTTTACGCTTCGCTCGACCTGCTGGAGCGCCTGCGGGACGCCCTCGAAGACCGCCACGATAGAGAAACGCTCAAGCACAACCCGTTGTGGTTCGACCTCCTAGAGGAAGACGAACGGGAAGACCTCGACGACATCTTGGACGAGCTCGAGACCGAAAGCGAACGCGGCGAGAAGAGATCCGAGAAGTTTCCCGACGGTTATTACCAGCACGAGGACGGTGACCTGATCGCGATGTTCATTCGCTCCGAGGTCGGCAGCGATCCCAATACCGCTGGGCGCATCATCGACCGCGTGCAGGACGAGATCGACGGGCTGAACCCAACCTCGTATGCACCCGATTTCAAAGTGACGCTGTCCGGCGATGTCATCATGGCCGAGGAAGAACAGCAGGCGATCGCGCGCGAGCTCCTCCTGGCAACGACGCTCACCGTGTCCATCGTCCTCTTGCTCGTCGTCCTCTTTTTCGGGCGTCCACGGGCTATCGTTTTGTTGGGCGCCGGGCTCGTGCCGCCCGTGCTAGTCACCTTCGCAGTCGCGGACGTCGCGGTGGATTCGCTCAATGCGTCCACCGCATTCTTGGGAAGCATCATCATCGGAAACGGTGTGAACCCCAACATCATCTGGCTCTCACGCTATTTCGAAGAGCGGCGGCGGGGCTCCGATGTGCATGAGGCCGTTCTCACGGCGCACCAGAACACTTGGCTCGCTACGATGATCGCCTCAGGTGCGGCAGCGCTGGCTTACGGCTCGCTGATGATCACTGACTTCCGTGGCTTTCGTGACTTTGGGATCATTGGAGGCGTCGGCATGGTCCTTTGCTGGGTGTCGGCAATCACCGTGCTGCCAGCAGCGGTGGCCGCCTACGAACGCGTTCGTCCGTTTCCTGTCGGCAAGGAACGAAAGCGACGAGGGGGACACTATGCCGACGCGTTCGCTGCCATTGCCGGACGGGTGCCGCGGAGCGTCGTCGGGGTGTCCGTGGTGCTCGCGCTTCTCTCGGTCGTGTTGGTCACCTACGCGGTCATCCAAGATCCCTTCGAATACGATTTCAGCAAACTTCGATCGGTTCGCGAGGAGAGCAACTCTGAGGCGCGCAGCGTGCAGGGGCGCGTGAACGACATCCTGGCTTCTCACGAGCAAGGGAGGGGGATTGCGGTATTGCTCAACAGCGTCGACGACGTTCCGATTGTCGAAGAGCAACTCGATGCGATGCCCCCGTCGATCCACGCGGGACACTATTCGTTGTACGAGTTCTTGCCCCGGGACGCCTCGGAGAAGCTGACGCTGTTGCGTGAGATTCGCGAGCTCTCCCTCGATATCCGTGAGCACGTCGAAGATGAAGACACTCTGCGAAAGATCGACGACAACATTCCGCCGGAGAAGATCGAGGTGCCCAACCTCGACGACCTTCCCGATGAAGTGGCGCGCCGTTTTGCAGAAAAGGATGGCACGCGCGGGCGGATCATGGTGGTCGCGGAGGCCGAGGAGGCCTCGATTTGGGACGGGCGCTATCTGGTTCGGTGGGCTGAGGGGCTCAGGACGCTTCGCATGTCCGATGGCACTCGACCTCCTCTCGCTGGCCGAGCACCGGTTTTCGCGGACATGATCAGCGCCGTCTACAGCGACATGCCGAAGGCAATCGCCGCGGCTTTCTTCGCAACTGTCGTATTGGTGCTGGTCTCGTTTCGCAACCGGCGTGACAGCCTGCTTTCAATCATGTCGTTGCTCCTCGGCATTCTCTGGATGGCCGGGACGATGGCTGGCCTTGGCATGAAGCTGAACTTCCTGAACTTCGTCGCTTTCCCGATCACCTTTGGCAACGGCGTCGACTATTCGATCAATGTGTTGAGGCGTTATCGTCTCGAGGAGCAAGCCGGGAACAAAGACGCCATCCTGTCGGCCGTGCGCCTTTCTGGCGGCGCCGTCGTCCTGTGCTCGATGACGACGATTGTGGGATACACGTCGCTCTATGTGAGTGCGAACCAGGCGATGAACTCATTTGGTCTCGCCATGGCAATCAGTGAGGTCACCTGCTTGATGGCCGCAGTGCTGACGATGCCGGCGGTCATCATCATGCTCGGGCGGCGGAAGGAGAGTCCATGAGCCAGCGCACCGCTGTGCCGCGGCGCATCCTGTTTAGCTACGAGAACCTTCTGCCGACGACGGAAGCCGATGCAGAGTCTATCTTCAACACGGCTGCGGCGCTCAGCCGGCGCGGGCACGACGCGATCGTCTCGGTTCCGACGCCGCCTGATATTGGCCCAGGGTTCGAACGCGAGGTGCTCGACTACTACGGGATCGATGCGCCGTTGCGAATCACGCCCGTGCCGAGCTTCACCAAGAACATCGCGCTCCAGCACGTCTACCACGCGATGCACTTTCCGGAGCACCCTGCCTTTGCCGATGCGGACTTCATCGATGCGCGAAACCCGATCGTCGTGATGCGGGCGTTGCAGTGCGGCCAGCGGGTGCTCATGGATCACTACCGCCCGTGGGGCGATCAGTTCCCCCCGCTTCAGCCGATATTCCGGCGCTTCATGACCCACCCCAGGTTCTTGGGTTTGGCTGTCCACTCCGCCTATGCCTACCAGGCCTATCGGAGGCTTGGGGTTCCGGAGGCAAAGCTTCGGGTCGTCTACAGCGGGTTCGATCCGAGCAGAATGGACCCCGTCCTCTCGAAGCAAGAAGCACGTGCGCTTCTGGACTTCCCTCCGCATAGGCCGATCGTTACCTACGCTGGCCGCATGAACGAAAGGAAGGGGCTCGACGTAATTCTGGAGCTTGCCGATCGGATGCCGGAGGTGCTGTTCGTTCTCGTAGGGTCGACCGGGCGCGGGCCCATCGAAATCGAGGCCGAAGCCAAAGACAACGTACGCGTCGTACCTTGGCAAACGTCTTCATCGATCTCGCCCTATCTTTACGCATCCGACGTTCTGACGATCCCCCCATCGTCCGCCCCGCTCCAACAATCGGGCAATACCGTCTTGCCACTCAAGATATTCCTGTACCTCGCGGCTGGGCGCGCGATCTTTGCGGGGGCCAATCCCGATACGGCAGAGATCCTCGAGCACGATCGCAATGCGTGGTTGGTTTCTGCGGGCGAACCATCAGAGGCCGAACGCCAACTCAGGATCCTTCTGAGCGACGCGGACCGACTCGAGCGACTGGGACAGGCGGGTCGAGAACAAGCGGCAGGGCTCACGTGGGACAGTCGAGCCGCAAAGATCGAAGCATTCGCCGAGGAATGCTTGGCAAGAGACCCGGCCGCAGCCGAGAAGGAGCCATGGTCGGCGTCGGCATGCACGCTAGACACCATGAAGTGGCTCGCCACCGGAATCTCGACCGGGAAGTGGATTTACCGATAGTCGCGGCGAATATTCCAAGCCCCACAGGGCTTACCTCGGGGCGACATGCGAAGGCGGCGTGATATACCTCCTCTTGCGCACGGCGTGCACCGACCAATAGGAGTAGACAAGAATGACGCAGCCCAAGATCAAGCCCGCCACAGGAAAACTCGGCGTGCTTTTGCCTGGAATGGGTGCGGTGGGTACGACGTTCATCGCGGGAGCGCTCCTGGCACGCAAGGGCTTGGGCCAACCGATCGGCTCGTTGACGCAGATGGGGACGATCCGGCTTGGCAAGCGGACCGATGCGCGGACGCCTTTGATTCGTGACTTCGTGTCGCTCGCCGACATGAACGACCTGGTCTTCGGAGGATGGGATCTCTTCCGAGACAACGCGTACGAGGCGGCGGTCAACGCCGACGTTCTTACCAAGGACCATCTGAGCGCGGTCAAGGATGAGCTCTCGGCGATCAAGCCGATGGAGTCCGTGTTCTTCCCTGAGTTCGTCAGGCGCCTCCGCGGTGAAAACGTCAAAGCCAGCCAAGACAAGATGGAGCTCGCCGAGGCGGTCCGTGAGGACATCCGCCGATTCAAGAAAGAAAACGACCTCGATCGCTGCGTTGCCGTCTGGTGTGGCTCGACGGAGGTTTACCGGGAACCGACAGAGGTCCACTCGTCCTTGAGTAAGTTCGAGGAAGGCTTGCGACGCTCCGATCCGGCGATCAGCCCATCCCAGGTCTACGCATACGCCTGCCTGCGCGAAGAAGTGAGCTACGCAAACGGGGCGCCGCATCTCACCACCGGTGACGCTCCGGCAATGCTGGAGCTTTCGCGCGAAACGTGCACACCAGTGTCCGGCAAGGACTTCAAGACGGGTCAGACCTTGATGAAGACCATCCTTGCCCCCGGCCTTAGTGCGCGAATGCTAGGCATTCGCGGGTGGTTCTCGACCAATATCCTCGGTAACCGCGACGGCGAGGTTCTCGACGACCCGGAGAGCTTCAAGTCGAAAGAGGTCAGCAAGCTCGGTGTTCTCGAGACCATTCTACAACCGGAGATACACCCCGAACTCTACGGGGACAGGTACCACAAGGTACGCATCAACTATTACCCGCCGCGCGGAGACCAGAAAGAGGGTTGGGACAACATCGACATCTTTGGTTGGCTCGGCTACCCGATGCAGATCAAGGTCGATTTCCTGTGTCGCGATTCGATTCTCGCCGCGCCTTTGGTTTTGGACCTGGCACTGTTCATGGATCTCTCCCATCGCGCGGGGCTCGATGGGATTCAGGAGTGGTTCTCGTTCTACTACAAGAGCCCGATCACGCCCGAAGGCCTCTACCCCGAGAACAATCTCTTCGTGCAACTCGGCAAGCTCAAGAACACTTTGCGTTGGATGCAGGGCGAAGATCTGATCACCCACCTCGGCCGCGAATACTACGACTGACGTGTTGCGCGCGATAGACTGCGTAAGGTCAACCAGTCGGCAACGAAGCGCCAGTCGTCGCCGAGGATGCGCCGCGTGAGGGTGCCGACGACTGCGAATGACAGAACGACCGTCGTGGCTTCGGCGGCGAGCAAGGCGCCCACCCCCCAATCGCAGTTGAGCTTGATCGCGACGGCGGCTGCGCAGCCTGGAGCACAGATGGCCAACGTCTGCAGGTAGCCTTTCATTGGAAACGTTCGTCGCATCGACACGTCCGAGCAGATCGACATGAAATACATGTAGATGGCGACCTGGGGAATGAACGCGAGCAGCGTGCCGAGGGCGGGGCCCAGGAACCCCACAGTCATGACCAGCGGCGTGCTGATGGCTACGTTTGCGAAAAAGGAAACGAGGCTGGCCCGCAGCACGAGGTTTGGACGGCCCGCCGCAACGATGATCGTGCCAAACGCGGTGATGCGCCCCAGGCTCAAGATCGAGTAGATGCGCAACACATCTGCCGCCGGCGCATAGCCAGCCGGGAACAGCAATGCGATGATCTCCTCCGCTGAGACCACGAAGATCGCGGCGAGCGGGACGACGATGAGCATGCTGCCGAGCGCCTGGCGCCGCCATGTCTCGATCGCCGCAACCTTCTTACCCTCTTTGTACAAGACGGCGAACAATGGAGCGTACGCGACGCCGATGGCGTATGCGAGGCTGGGAATCAAGGGGACTTGCCAGCTGCCGGCTTGATACTCGGCGTAGACAGCCTCGCTGAAGAAAAACAAGATGAGATACTTGTCGACGTGAGTGTTTAGGTTCGCGACGATTTCCTGAGCGCCGAGCGGAAGCGCGAACGAAATCATTTTCCGAGTGCTGATTGGAGACGTCGTCGCGGCGGTTCCCCGGTAGATGTGGTGGACGACCCACCATGTCCCGATGCCCAAGATCAACCCAACGACGCTCAAGGCGAAGAAGGCGGCCCGAATGTCGTAGCCAAGTCCCAAGGGAACGAGCACGGCGAGCAGGAGGGTGACAGCCCGCACCGCGCCGGCCACACCCGCTGCTTTGGCGCGGTTCTCGATGATCAACAGGTTCGGCAGAAGACGTGAGGGAATGTCTCCCAGCGGATACAGCGCGACGGCCCACAGATGTCCGAGCACGCCCTCGCCTTTCGCGCCGGCGAACAAACCGGTTGCGATCATAGCGACGGAACACACCGCGGCGATCCCGAACATCACAGTCAGCGCGCGGCGTGTAATCGCGTACCGTTCCTCGTCGGGTCGTTTTGGCAAGTAGAACGACAAGACGGCCGGCAGGTTGACCGTGAGCACCACGGCGGCGGTGCTGTAGATCAGTAGGACTTCACCCAGGATCCCGAAATCTGTCTTCGAGACGAGTCGAGCCACGACAATCGGGACCAGCACTTCCGCGACCCTGGCCGCAAACTGCCCATAGACGAGAACTCCAGCTCGGTATGCTTCGACGGACTTGGCCACGTGAAATTAACGGTGCACGCCGACGCCCGATTGAACTACGTTGGCGCGCAGTGTAAGAGACAGGCGCCGCCTCCTCTGGCGTCGCGTTCGTATGGACAAGCTACGCTTCACAGTTGTGCATTACGGTGGCAAGGACCCGAGGTCAACAACTGGCGGTGTGGAGACTTTTGCCCGTAACCTGGCGCTCTCGTTTCAACGGGTCGAATTCATGACCCCTCGTGATCGCGACTTCGATCGCGTTCGTCGCGAGCGCATCCCGGTCATTTGTGACAACCAGCGTGTGCGGGACTGGCCGAAGGATATTCCCGTCATTGGGTTCCAACACGGCTTCGCGGCGGAGAAGGCGCGGGTGACCAAGTCGCCAGGGCACCTCGTGATGGCCACTGAGCAGTGGTTGGCCTCGCGGCGCCCCAATACTCTGTGGGTCGCCTGTGCGGAGTGGATTGCAAAAGCGTTTTCCGAATCGTTTGGTACCCGCACGGAAGAAGTCATCTACCACCCGATCGATGTCGAGCGTTTCGATGGCCGCCTCGACAACGAGGGATCGCGCTTGATCCTCCACGACGGGCGCACGCGTCATAAAGGCAAGCATCTCCTTCCAAGGCTTCAAAACGCGTACCCGGATTGGTCGTTCGAGCCGCTTGCTTGCAAGCCAGGGGACGTTCCGGACCGCATGCGTAAGGCACGAGCGTTCATCCATCTGAGCTCATACGAGGGCAACAGCATCGTCTGCAACGAGGCGATGGCGATGAATCTACCCTGCATGTTCACCGACGTGGGGCTGATGCGCGACTCCGGACGACCACAGGACGTTCGCGTCATCTCCGCCAAACGTGCTTTTTCGGACGCGCGGTATCTGCACGACGAGCTCGGCGCCTTCCTCCATTCGCTCGACACCCAATCGTACGCACCTCGCCAGTGGACGCTGGCGAACGCGACGGCGGACGTAGCCCGCGAGCGCTGGGCACGCGCAATGGACGCGTTCTTCGAAATGGCTGGCTGGTCACCGGAATGCTGAATACGATGCAAAGATGGTGGCGCACGCGGGGTACGGACATCTACACCGACGTCGACGTCCCCCTCGAGTTCCACGGCAGCGACTACGGTGGCTGGGCCATTGCCGCTGACAGCTTGAGCCCGAACAGCGTGGTTCTGTCCTTCGGCATCGGCGAGGACATCACATTCGATGAAGCGATCATCGGCAAATACTCGTGCACGGTGCACGCATTCGACCCGACGCCCCAAGCACTCGCGTACGTGGAACCGTTTGCCAGCGACAAGCTCAGGGTTTACCCGTCAGGACTCGGCGCCAAGGACGAGAACTGTACGTTCTATCTTCCGAGGAATCCGCGGCACGTTTCTGGCAGCACGTCCCGCTCCAGACATCTGCGAGACGAGGCAGTCGAGGTCATGCTGTGCAACCTCGACACCACCATGCGCGAAAGTGGCGTGACCCGATTCGACATGCTGAAAATGGATATCGAGGGCTCGGAATACGAAGTGCTCCGTGACGATAAGACGATGCAGATTTTGGAGGAACAGCAGCCGCAACTGCTCGTCGAGTTCCACCACCGCTTCGCCGCCTACTCGAAAGCTGACACGCAGGATATCGTCGCAAGGCTTCGGCGCGCCGGCTTTCGCGTCGCCTGGGTATCCCGGCGAGGCGAAGAGGTTCTCTTCCTGCCAGCCGCACTGTCCAAAGGGCGCTCGGATTCCGGCCGCTGAGCCATGATCTGAGTAGAGGCGTTGCGGCCCGTCGCGCCACGTCACGTCAACGTCAGGTCGACGGGCAAAAAGAAAGGCACCTAGCTTATTCGCTAAGTGCCCGACTTCGTTGGTTGCGGGGGCCCCTTACGCACAGCGTTGTCCGGTGGACTTTGGGGTGGCGATGGAGACGGTGATTGTGTACGTCGGCAAAACATTTCGGACAAGAGGGCGCGTTTGTTAAGAGACGGTTCATGGTTTTGGCCTAGGCCGCGTTGGCTGCCCGGTACTCCTTTTTGCGACTGTGTCCCGTCAGCTGAACTCGGATACAAAAGGGCTCTGAGTTAAGAGACACTTGGCCGGGGGCGGGAGCCCTGCTGAGGAGTGTCTCATGCCAAGAAGAACGAAACGCCCGTGCCTAGATTGAACTGGTACAGAGTCAAGACCTCGTTCATCGGGTTGAAACGATTGGCAACGTTGCCCGAGAAGGTCGCGTTTGGGGCGTGGGGGCGCAGCGGGTGCGCGCAACTCTAGAAGCTCCAATTCTCGGGGTCGTCGTCCTGCGCCGAGGCATGTAGGCCGATGCCGTCGTAGTACCTCCGCCCATCGCCCGCTGATAGTACATTCAAACGCCTTGTCTCAAGTCGGAGAAAGTAGACAGATAAGGCGTTCTGCGCAGTTCTGGAGCTGAGTGAGTCCATGGTCAACCGTCGCCAAGGACGACTCTGGTAGCGCTACGGCTGCACCTCAAACGCCCCCACGTCGCACGCGAACGCGGTCAGTCTGCTTCGGCTTGGCGCAGGATGGATCTCAAGTGGACGAGCCAGGCCGCGACCCCCCACAAATAGACCACAGCAACAATCCCCATGTATCCCGCACTGAGGTACGCGGCCAGCTTGGCTCCTGGGTGATCCGCAACCCCGCCGAATTGCGCGAACAAGAACCCCATGATGACGGCGTAAGTCGCTATAGACACTCCGAGCACCATCCACTGATTGTACAAGAGCAACCATCTGTGCCTCCCGGAGATGGGCACTCCGTTTGAGACTCCAGTAGCGATCGCCTCTTTTCGATTGTGCCACCATCTGTCAGCGTACAGGATGGCGACAGACGACAACGTCAGCATGATCCCAATCAGCGCCAAAGTGGCGAGTTCCGACATGACTTTGCTACTCCATTCCGCCGCGCATCAACACCGAACACAGCTCACGACGGCATCAAGCCCTGCCCGGTGAGGGGACGGTACTTGCTTACGGATTGGAGCCGCAAGGGTAGTCAGTCTGCTTCGGCTTCGGCTTCGCGCAAGATAGACGCGAGATGCCTGTAATCGAGGGGAAGTGTCACAAGCCAACCAAGCGCCAACATGCCGTTCCCAAAGGCGGCCAGATGCACGAACAGGTGGATGTCGGTGCTAGCCTGCCGGCCAATCATCAGCCACCCGATCGCCAGAAGGCCAAACGTGAAGATCGTTTCCCCGGTGTTGATGACGATGTTTGCCTGAAGTCGGTAACGGCGATGCTTGAAGGGCGACCCGGCGCCACCAAACGTGCCGGTGGCAATTGCATCGGAGCGACTGACGATCCATTTGTCCATGAACACGAAGAGAAAGAAGTTCGCAAACGCGAGTGCCATGATGGCTAGAAACACGGTGAAGTCCGACATGCCTTTTATCCTTCACTCCGCCGCACCTCAACACCGAACACAGCTCGCGACGGCATCAAGCCCTGCCCGGTGAACGCACGGTACTTGCTTAGCGATCGGAGTCGCAAGGGTGACGTGGTCAGTCTGCTTCGGCTTGGCGCAACATGGACCTCAGGTACACCACCCATCCGGCGACTCCGATCGCTAAGCAAGTACCGTGCGTTCACCGGGCAGGGCTTGATGCCGTCGCGAGCTGTG
>PVMK01174999.1_pt1 | contig 13289 bp, 10 predicted proteins | sample 1853481 | NCBI WGS metagenome assembly PVMK01 (sample SAMN08533507, study PRJNA380276) | Marine sediment metagenome, whole genome shotgun sequencing project.
GTCTCTTATTTTAATCGTGACACTTTTACTGCTGGCCGCATCTGCCTGGGCCGCAGATGCGACCCATCAACAAATTCGTAAAAATGCTCAGGAGGCTTACACCAATGGCAACTGGAAAGATGCTTTTGAACTGTATCACAGCCTAAGCCTGGAAATAAAAAATGACCCCACTTGGGTCGGCAAAGACTACATCCAGGCCTGGCAGTGCCTGCGCCAGCTAAATCGGTTGAATGAACTGGACGCATTCCGGGAAAATGTCATTCAGCGCCATGCCGACAACTGGCGACTGTTGCAGGATGCGGCCCGCAGCTACAGCCAGAACACCCACTGGGGATATATGGTGGCCGGTGAATTCCACCGCGGCCATCATCGCGGCGGCGGCAAATATGTCAATTCCATTGCCCGCGACCGGGTTCGCGCCCTGCAGCTGATGCAGCAGGCTATGGGACCGGCAGAAGAAGATCCCGCAAAATCAGAGGTCGCACAATTTTACATACAGGTTGCCGGCATCATTCGGCAGCACCGCGGCGCCAACCAGGCCTGGCGGCTGCAATATCTGACCGATCTTACCCGGCTTCCGGACTATGAGCCCGGATACGGCTATGAATATGACAGCCGCACCCAGGGAGCACCGGTTGATGCGGAAGGTCAACCGGTTTATCATCGACTTCCGGAACTTCTTGAACGCGCCGCTTCAGACGGAGAGCGCTGGCGTTGGCTGCTGGCAAGAGCCGTACAGCTTAATCCGGCGCTGAAACCCTATGTGGACCATACCTGGGCTGCCTTTCTGTATCAGCAATTTGGCGTCCAGACCCTGGTCAATTACGGCGCCCTTTACGGCCGCGGGCGTCCGCTGGATAAAGAAGATGAAGAAAAAGATCAAAGCAGCTCCTATGAGGTGCACACCTTAAGCGATCAGGAAACCATCGCCAAACTGGCGGTGGGGGTGCGGCGCTTTGATCTGCCCGCAGAGTATAACTTTATTCTGTGTTCAAAGCCATGCTTGAAGACACCAGCGGCGGTTATGCCGGTAATGCCGCCCGGACGCTGGCTCAAATTTATGAAAACCGCAGACAATATAATCGCGCCGTCGGCTACTGGAAAATTTACAAAAACAACAACCGGTCCGTCGCCCAGCAGCGTATCGACCAGATCACCAAAAACTGGGGCGTATTTGAACCCGCCGGTGTTCAGCCTTCAGGCACAACCCCCAGCGTTGAATATCGATTCCGCAACGGCAGCCAGGTGGAGTTTGTCGCTTATCGCATCCGGGTCAACCGACTCCTTGAAGATGTCAAAGCCTATATCCGCTCTCAGCCCCGGCGACTGGACTGGCAGAAGATAAATCTGAACGACATCGGTTGGCGCCTGGTGCATGAGAACCAGACGAAATATATCGGCAAGCAGGTGGCTACCTGGCAGCTGGATCTTAATCCCGACAAACGTCACTGGGACCGGCACGTAACCGTCAAATTCCCGGATGCCCTGAAAGTTGCCGGGTCTTATCTGGTGGTGGCCAGGATGCCGCAGGGCAACAGCGCCCGCATTGTCATCTGGGTGGCCGACACGGTCATCGTTAAAAAACCGCTTAAACAGCAGATGCTCTATTATGTTGCCGATGCGGTCAGCGGCAAAGCCCTTTCGGGGGTGGACATTGATTTTTTCGGCTACCGCACCAAACGCATTAAAGGAACCAAGCGCTATCGCGTGATTCACAAGCGCTTAAAAAAGCAAACCAGCGCAGACGGCCTGGTGATGATCAAGCCGACCGAGATGTCCAATCATATGTCCTGGCTGGTAACCGTAGCCAACCGTGAAGGCCGTCTGGCATTTTTGGGTTTTACCAATGTGTGGTATCCCCATTACTACGACACCGAGTACAACCAAACCAAAACCCTGATTATGACCGATCGCCCGGTGTATCGTCCGGCCCAGACGGTTAAGTTTAAGGCCTGGGTGCGGCATGCCAAATATGACAGAGAAGATACCTCCAGCTTCGCCGGCCAGCGTTTTACCGTTCGCATCCACAACCCCAAAAATGAACAGATTTATTCCCAAACACTGACGGCCGATGCATACGGCGGTATCGAAGGCGAGTTTAAACTGGCGGCCGATGCCACACTGGGGGTCTACCGTATCTCCCATGGACGCAGCAGTGTTTACGGCGGCCAGACGTTTCGGGTGGAAGAATACAAAAAACCCGAATTTGAAGTCAGCGTGCAAGCCCCGGCCGAGCCGGTCATGCTCGGTGAAAAGATCGCGGCCAAGATTAAAGCCGCCTATTACTTCGGCTCCCCGGTCACCGAAGCCACCGTGAAGTATAAAGTGCTGCGCAGCGAGCACGACAGTCGCTGGTATCCGGCTTTTTACTGGGACTGGTTTTACGGTCCCGGTTACTGGTGGTATGCCTATGACTATCCCTGGTATCCGGGCTGGCGCAACTGGGGCTGCCTGCGGCCGATCTGGTCCTGGTGGCAACACTGGCCACGCCAGCAGCCCGAAATCGTGGCCGACGGGGAAGTCAAAATCGGCAAAGACGGCACGGTCAACATCACCATCGATACCGAGCTGGCCAAACTGATCCACGGCGACAGCGACCACCGCTATACGATCAAAGCCGAAGTCCGCGATCAGTCCCGGCGCACCATTGTCGGTCAGGGAGAGGTGCTGGTGGCCCGCAAGCCTTTTAAAGTATATGCCTGGTTGGATAGAGGTCATTACCGGGTTGGCGATACCATCAAAGCCAGCTTTAAAGCCCAGACCCTGGATCAAAAACCGGTGGTCGGCAAAGGTCGTCTGAAACTGTATCGCATCACCTATAAAGATAACAAACCTCAGGAAACGCAGGTCGCCGACTGGCGGTTAAATACCGATGCCGAGGGCAGCGCTGCTTTGCAGATTCAGGCCTCCCGGCCCGGACAATACCGGCTCGCCTACACCGTCACAGATGCCAAAAATCATTCCATTGAAGGCGCCTATATTTTTACCGTGCGCGGCGATGGGCGATGACAGCGCCGGATACCGCTTTGCCAAGATCGAGCTGATCACCGATAAGGCCGAATATGCTCCGGGCGATACGGTGCGGCTGCAGATCAATACCGACCGCAAGGGCGCTACGGTGATGCTGTTTGTGCGCCCGGTCAACGGGGTTTACCTGCCGCCGAAAGTCATCCCCATGGCCGGAAAGAGCGCCTTTGAAGAAATAATGATTTCAAAAAAAGATATGCCCAACTTTTTTGTGGAAGCCGTCACCGTCTATGACGGCAAGGTGCACACCGAAATCCGCGAAGTTGTGGTCCCGCCTGAAAAGCGGGTGTTAAACGTCAAGGTTACACCTTCTGAAAAAGACTATCGCCCCGGACAAAAAGCCAAACTCAAGGTGCAGTTGACGGATTTTTTCGGCGAACCCTTTCAGGGATCAACCGTGATCAGCGTCTATGACCGCGCGCTGGAATATATTTCCGGCGGGTCCAATGTGCCGGAGATCCGCAGTTTTTTCTGGAAATGGCGGCGGCATCATCGTTTAAACCAACAGTCCAGTCTGGCGCGCTGGTTTACCAATCAGTTGAAAAAAAATGAGGCCCCGATGAAAAATATCGGGGTCTTCGGGCATCTGATGATGCCGGCTGAACCCGGTAAAGGGCCGGCCATCGAAGAAAAAAAGACCCGGTCCCCAGGTTGTGGCCGAAGCCGGGGCGGCAAAGGCACCGGCTGAGTCCGCTGAAGCCGACGCGGCCTTTAAGCTTAAAAAAGATGAAACCGGCCAATGGGCCGACAAAGAAAGCCAGACCGATCTGACCCGGGTCCTTATCCAGCCCGGCGTGCGCACTCGATTCGCCGACACCGCCTTTTGGTCGGGCAGCGTCACCACCGATCGGATGGGCATGGCCGATGTCGAATTTAACATGCCCGAAAACCTGACCGGGTGGCAGGTAAGAGTCTGGGCTATGGGGCATGGAACCAAAGTCGGCGAGGGTGATGCCGAAGTGGTCACCCGCAAGGATCTGATCGTGCGCCTGCAGGCGCCGCGCTTTTTTGTGGAAACTGATGAGGTCGTGCTGTCCGCCAATGTCCATAATTATTTGAAAAACCCCAAATCCGCGAACGTGGTGCTGGAACTGGACGGCGGCTGTCTGGCATTGGTCAAAGGCCACAAGCAAACCCAATCGGTTTTGATCGCCGCCGACAGTGAAAAACGCCTGGACTGGCGGGTCAAAGTATTAAAAGAAGGCGAAGCCGTTGTACGCATGAAAGCCTTGACCGATGAAGAATCCGATGCCATGCAAATGCGCTTTCCGGTTTATGTGCACGGTATGCTCAAGCAGGTGCCCAAAACCGGTGTTATACGTGCCGGCCAGACCCGGGCCCAGATCAAATTTAAGGTTCCGGCGGCGCGGCGGGTGGCACAATCCAGACTGGAGCTGCGTTATTCACCGACCCTGGCCGGCGCCATGGTGGATGCCCTGCCTTATCTGGTCAGCTACCCTTACGGCTGCACCGAGCAGACTCTAAACCGCTTTTTACCCACAGTGATCACCCAGCAGACTTTAAGGCGCATGGGGGTTGATCTGGAAGTCATCCGTAACAAGCGCACCAACCTCAATGCTCAGGAAATCGGCGACGATCGGCAGCGTGCCGGCCAGTGGCGCCGCTATCACCACAACCCGGTATTTGACGAAGATGAAGTCGCGGCCATGGTCATTGCCGGGGTCAAGCGCCTGGCTGCCATGCAGCTGTCTGACGGCGGTTGGGGCTGGTTTAGCGGCTACGGCGAACACGCCTATCCCCACACCACCGCCCTGATAATCCACGGGCTGCAGATCGCCCGGGAGAACAGGGTGACCATCCCCGGCGGTGTGATTGAAAGGGGCGTGCAGTGGCTCAAAAATTATCAGGCCAAAGAAATTGAGCGCCTGATCCTCTGGGACCGCACCAAAAAAGGAGGAAAATCCCATGCCGACAATCTGGATGCGTTCGTTTACATGGTGCTGACCGATGAAGCCGTCGAAAACAAAAAGATGCGTGACTATCTGTATCGTGATCGCAACTCCCTGGCGGTCTATGCCAAAGCCATGTTCGGCCTGGCCCTGGTCAAAGCCAAAGACAGTCAAAAACTGGCCATGATCGTTAAAAATATCGAACAGTTTCTGGTGCGCGATGCTGAAAACCAGACCGCCTATCTGAATCTTCCCAACAGCAGTTACTGGTGGTACTGGTACGGCTCCGAATACGAAGCCCACGCCTATTATCTGAAACTGTTATCGCGAACCGCGCCGACAGATAAAAAAGCGTCCGGCCTGGTCAAGTATCTGCTCAACAACCGCAAGCACGCCACATACTGGAACAGCACCCGGGATACGGCCGTTATCGTGGAAGCCTTTGCCGACTATCTGGCCGCCAGCGGTGAAGCCGCGCCTGATCTAACGCTGGATATCTTTTTTAACGGCACCCGCATGAAAACGGTTCAGATCAATGCCAAAAACCTTTTTAGCTTTGACAACAAACTGATCCTGGAAGGCAAACAAATCGCCACCGGCACCAACCATATTCAACTCCAAAAATCCGGCAAAGGGCCCATCTACTTCAATGCCTATCTGGACTATTTTACTCTGGAGGACTTTATCACCAAAGAAGGTCTGGAGATCAAAGTGCAGCGCCGGGTTTTTCGGTTAAAAGAAGTCGACAAAAAGATCAAAGATGCGGGTTCCCGCGGGCAGGTGGTGGACCGCCGGGTGGAAAAATACGAGCGCGAGCCGCTTGAAAATCTGGCGGCATTAAAAAGCGGCGATCTGGTTGAAGTCGAGCTGGTGATTGAAAGCAAAAACGATTACGAATACCTGGTATTTGAGGACATGAAAGCCGCCGGTTTTGAGCCGGTTGAGGTGCGCAGCGGCTACACCGGTAATGAAATGGGAGCGTACGTGGAGTTTCGCGATCAGAAGGTGGCCTTTCTTTGTGCGCCGTTTGGCGCGCGGCAGGCACAGCGTCAGCTATCGGCTGCGGGCGGAGATTCCCGGGAAATTCAGCGCCCTGCCCGCCAGAGCATACGCCATGTATGCACCGGAGCTCAAAGCCAATTCGGATGAGATTAAAGCTGATCATAAATGATAATTAATCCGCCCGGATCAACTTCTAAATATTTTCTTCAATTTTCAAGAACAAATTTACTACTACCCAACCCTGTTATGGCTATTTTTCAGGGCGGAGTAATTAGACTTATAGTTCGTTAGGAGAAAACGGAGGCAAAATAGCCTTGCCAGCTCAAGCCGAGAAAACGACAATTCATGGCTCCAGTGACGATTCAGGCCGGAAAACGACCCCTCTTCGCTCATGCGAGCTTCGCCGCGGCAGGCAAGTCGTGTTAGCCGGTCCCTTAAAGCAGTCGGGGTCGACTGGTTTGGGCACTAAGGCATACGCCATGTATGCGCCGGAGCTCAAAGCGAATATTGAAGCATCTAATTAGGGCCGAATAAAACAGACGCCCATTTGTTTATGCCATTGTTCAAATCTGCATAACCTTATGGGCGCTTTTACGTCAGGCTGCCAGCATCGATGATAAAAAATGAGGGAGATAAACTTTCCATTATAGGGCGACAAAAGCAGCAATAACAAAGAACACAAAATAATATATTAGGCGTCGGCTTCCTTGTATAACCCTTCCTCTACCGGGAAAGTCTATCCCCCTATCGACATGCCGCCCCACACCTGTATCATCCGTTTTTCAGATGAAATTCACTTTTCTAAATTGAGGTGCGCGCCAGCATGATTGAATAATTCTTATCAGAAAAAAAGTGCTGGCTCAAGTGAAAAATTATAATATTTTCAAATCTTTACACTATTTTACAGCATTTGACAGTATTTGACAGGTCTCCGCGGATGGTAAAATAAAAATAAAGGAAAATTCGGTAAAATCTGAAAAGCTAAAAACGGGGGCAGCCATTGAGGAGGCCCCCGTTTTTTTCTCATTTTCTGCCAGACAATCGCCGAAACAATTGGGATTGTCACAAAGCTAAAGCAGGGTCGCTACATGCCGATTCGCTTCGGGGAGCCGACCTCCCCGTAAAGCGCCATGGCAGCGGTAAAAAGATTTAAATAATTGCCCGATCCGAACTGGTTCCAGGTGGGTTCCAGATTGCGCACTTTGTTGCGGAATCCGTTTCTTCCTAAAACGGCTGCGATCATCGACCAGCCGCGGGCATGTCGTGAGTGTCCGTTACCTTCGACGTCATCGGCAATTGCCGTGCAGTAAGCCCTATTGGCGCAGGAATTTCCCGGAAATGTGTCACTATCGGGATACTGGGGCGTGTAGTACTGCAACCCGGTGTCGTACCAGCGTCTGCGCTCGAAGTGCTTGCGGAACTGATCCAGATCGGCCCAGTCGAAGACCCCCCAGTCGTCCTGCAGGGCATAAAAGAGCATGATGGTGGTGGCGGCGCCATGGCTGGTGTCGTCGTCGATTCTAGTATAAGGGTAATAGTTATAGGCACTGTGCCAGCCCGTCCACCAGGGACCCCTGGCCGAATCGTAGCAGCGCTCACCGCGGTTGCACCTGTACTTGCGGGCGTACTTCAGGTCATCGCGGAAACAGAAGGCCGCATCCACGGCCTTGTCGCCGTAAGGCACACCGTTGCCGCCCACGATGTTGCCGAAGCGCTCACGGATATCGTAGACCAGATAATTGGTTACCGCCCAGCGGTTGCTTATGTTCCATTTGATTTTTCCCGTGATTTTTCCCGAGCTGGTTCTCTCCCAGCCGAAGCAGGGCGAGGTGACCCTGTGGTCGTCATTCATATGGGCCGTGGCATAGAGTGCTTTGGTCCAGTACGTTTTGCCCTTGTTGATGTTGGCCGTGCCGCCGACCTCAAAGAGCAGCCGCGCGGCCTCGAGCATGGCGATGGAATAATCCGAACCGCGGTCGTCATTTTCGCCGCCGGCCGGGTCGAAGCGTGCGCATTTGACCGCCCCCGGGGTGCCGTTGCCGTCGTGCCCCACAAAACAGTCATTCTTGTAATAGGTCAAAATCGTATCGGCAGCGGCCTTCATTTTGGTCAGGAAAGTGCCGGCCGTCACACCAGCGGGCAGATTTTTAACCTTGCGCGCCGAGCGGTAAAAGTACACGAAGCCCAGCACCTCATAGGGTCGCCGCCACTGGGCCGAGGTGGTAAGCGCATATGAATGCGCATTTGTCAGGGCGCTGCGGTAGCCGGAACCGATTTTAGCCTTGAGCGGGTCGACCGACGGTTGGACAAAGGCGCGATCTAAAAAAATCGCCATATCCCCGCGACGCATCAACGCATTAGGCCCATAGGTATTGTTATAGCGGTTGTTGACCGGATCCGGGTGCAGATAGGAAACCGATATGCCGGCCTGCCACACCGCGCAAATGTCTTTGTAGAAGGTGTGGCTCGAAGGAACGTCGTTGTAGTTGGACAAATTGCAGGTCGGCAGCTTGAGCGCGCGTTTGATGAAGGCCGCCATCTGGCCGCGGGTGGCATATTGGCCCGGACAAAACTTATCGTTGGCCGGCGGGTTGCAACCCCGGGTGATGCCGGCTGCTTTGATGGCACAGATGTTATAACGGTGAACGTTCGTGCTGGAAACATCAGTAAGGCCGCAGGGATAAGCAGCGGCCGGCAGATCCAGCGCCCGTGTCAGAAAGGTGGCCATCTGTGCCCGCGTGACGGCATTGTCGGGGCAGTACTTGGTATTGGCCGGCGGATTACAGCCCTTGGTGATACCCGCATCGCGGATACGCTCCACGGCACCACAGTACGGATCAGAGGCCTCCACATCGATAAAACCGCCGCATTCTTCTGCACCGGCAGGCGCCGTCAGGACACCCAACACACAAAACACCACCAAAATCCCCCCTAATCTGAAAAATTTTCGCATCAGCTTCCATCCTTTCCATAAAAAAACCCACGCTTTGCACCTGCGACGGCAGGTCCAAAAGGGCGGGCGATTGGATTTAAAAATTCCTTCAGGTTGCGTTTTGACGTAACCATTGAATTATAGCAGATCCAAATTTATTTGCAACAAATCTTGCGCGTTTTTTTAAAAAATGCTTTCCATCGCGCCTTTGATCATTATAAAGCGTAGTTATCGCGTCCAATTTTAAATATCTGCCAAAAATATTTAAAGAAAAACCGAGGATTTGCCGATACTAGCTAGCAGCTAAAAGCCAGCAGGATTTTCGAAAGGCTAAAGATATCAGGTGGTATTTATGATAAATGATCACATCGTGCAGCGCAGAAGCGGTCAGGATCGGCGCAAAAAACCCGATAGACGCAACGGTTTTGACCGGCGTGAGGGGGTCTACCTCAACGGATTTGATGAAATCGGCCAGGGCATCGTTTATAGCACCAAAGAGGCCTGTGAATACCTCAAGATTTCCCGCCCCACCTACCTTAAATACATTGCCGAAGGCCGTATAAAAGCCATCAAGGTTGGCCGCGGCTGGCGAACCCTGAAAACCGAGCTGGATCGGTTTTTGCGGGGAGATTAATACACCGTTCCTTGGAAGAATCCCTTTCAGCCACGATCATTAGATCCTCCCAAAAGATAATTTCATAAGTTTGATTGGCAACCCCGAGACCGAAAGTTGCGCGCACCGGCATCATCAAAACACTTGACTTTTAGAGCAATACCGGTGACATAGGACCAACCGGAGGTTAAAATGAAAAAAATCAAACTGGCGACTATGGATTGCAAACAGGTCTGCCGGGGAAATCGGTGATTTTGTCATCGAAGCGGTGCTGCAGACCGGTTCCAGCGGGTGTGTAATCGGCTTATCGGGCGGCGTCGATTCGAGCACGGCGGCAGCGCTGATCAAAACAGGCTTTGATCGCCATAATGCAAAACCGCCAAAACGTCATCAGGAGCTTGCGCTGGTCGGCTATATCTTGCCTTCGCGTGTCAACCCGACCCAGGACGAAGCCGATGCCGAGGCTGTGGCCCAGGTATCTGGGCATCCGCTACGAAATCCACCGTATTGAAAACCTGGTTGAATCGTTCCAATTAACCAATCCGGAGGCGTTTAAAAGCAAATTCCATAAAGGGAATATGATCTGCAGAATCCGGGCCAACGTCCTGTCAACCAAAGCCGCGACGGAGAATAAAATTTTAGCGGGCACCGGCAACCGGGATGAAGATTTCGGCATCGGTTATTATACCCTTTTCGGGGACGGGGCCGTGCACCTCAGCCCCATCGCCGGTTTGCCCAAGCGGCTCGTCCGTGAAATGGCCGCCTTCCTGGCGCTGGACAAACAGATCATCCAGCGCGAACCGGCTGCCGGGTTGGAACCGGGCCAGAGTGATTTTAAAGACCTGGGATATGATTATGATGTGGTTGAAATTGTCACCGAAGGCCTGGCACAGGGGGTTTCCCGGGAAGAGTTGATCAAACATGAGCAGATCGTCCCTTTGATTGAAAAGCAAATTGAACACTATGCGTCCATTTACGGCAATGGCAAGTTCAGCTCGGCGCAAGCCGTGGTGGAAGATGTGCTCAACCGCCATCAGCAGGCCAAAAGAAAGATGAAAATCCTGCACCCGCCTACCCCCCGAATCACCCTGTCCTATGAGAACCCATCTCAAAAATGCGTCTAAGTGCCCAGGCCTGCGTTGTCACGCAGAGCCTGATTCAGCATCGATCTTATTGTATTAAGGTGCATCCTCCCGCAAATTGAAATACTCACGTACTGCGTGTACGCTCCGTTATCAATTCACGGGACGCCCTGTCCTGAACCCTTAGCCACTATTTTTCAGATGGGTTCTAATCTATCAATGGCTTTTCAATCACAATGCGGGGGGCCAGCTGGTCGAAAAAATGATATCCGGAGCCCCCGGCAGCCAGGACATCCAGCAATTCATCCGGACGTTTAACCCACACACCCCCGACCACACGAACGCCGCGCTTAAACAGGGCATCGGGCAGCAGGCTGGCTGTCGGTCCGATAACGGCGATTTCGGCATCCGGCCGGGCGGCCTCTAAAATATTTTCAAGGGTATGATTGATCAGAGTGACCCCGGTAACTATCAGCACATCCGCCGCGGCGATGATTTCTTCTGCTTGGTCAGCGGGAATAAAGTGGTTGATTTCATCACCTTTGAGGGTCTTCAGGTCCTGCTCGATGACCCACCACCGGCCTCCGCGGGCCTTCAATTTCCTTAAGACGGGGACAAAGGCGCCGATGACCGCCACCGATCGATCGGCAGGCATCCGAACGGCATCTACCGCGTCGCTGTCCATCTGAATGCGGTAATCATCCGTTAATCCACGTTCCCAGCAAACAGCGCTGAGTGCATTTAAGGTGGCAATGGCAACCGCCGCCTTGATGGGTTCGTTGGAAGTCAGCGCTGTTAGTACTTCGGCAGCCGGCATCCCGTTTATTTTGAATGGATCAAAAATCCTTCCGGCAGAGCTCGGACAGCACACCGCCTGGGGAACATCCTTGACCGGGGTGTAGCTAAGCCCGGCGAAGCCATTGGATAATTTAACCCCGCTAAAAAATACACCGATCATCACGCGTTCAACGGTGATGGCTTCGTATTCTGAAGCCAATTTGTCTTTTACCAACCGGGCCGTTTCATTAAGAATTGTCATGTGAATCTTCCTTTGCCGTTTAAAAAAGAACTAAAGTTATCTGAATTATTGCGGATAATATCTTCGGGGGACTCCGGCTTATAGTGGTTGTCAAAAAAATGTTTCGTTATTCAGACGTTTTTTTCTACAACCACTTATGCCCCTATTCCGAAATTCGGAACATTATAATGGAAAGCGGTATTATTTGCGGTCAAACAAAGATGCCGCTAAAATCCATATTGCCCCCATCATCATCACAAAGCAAACCAAAATTCGGTCTCTATGTCTGCTAATGATGACCAAGCCTGGGGGGGCTTCGATGTGTAAAAACTTTTACCGATTCGTTTTGGTTCTGGTCGTGGCCGCTTTCACCTGCCTGCTGGCCGGCTGTAATTCGATCCCGGTTCCGGAAGAAAAAAGAGCCTATGTTGGAACCTGGGAAGGTGTCGGGTTTCACCTAACCATCTACGACGATGGCGAGGTTGATTACAGACGCGTAAAGGGAAAATATTCAACCACCGTAACCGGTCCTCTGAAAAGTTTTAAGGGAGATGACTTTGTGGTCGGTGTGCTGTTTATCACCACAACCTTTGAAGTTCAGCACCCGCCATACCTGGAGGGCGACGACTGGTTCATGGTGGTAGAGGGGGTTGAATTGAAAAAAGTTGCCGGGCCGATCACTTGACCCGTAACTATTTACCCTTAACTAGACGTCTCGGAATTTCTACAACCCAATAGAATTACGGTATTTTTTGCGATCATCTTCTTGGTATGCCGCATGGAATGATGGAATAGTGGAATGTTGGAATACTGGGTATGGAAAGCGGAAACCGGCCGATTCTACAAAAAAATGTTGGATCTACATTTTAAATGTCCAGACCAAACATTTGTTTTCTGTTTTTCCCCCGTAAAATACTCCATCAAAGTAACCTGAAATCTCTCTGGGACTGCTTCCAGCCCGTAGGCTTCCAGGCCAACGGTAGGCCCTCCGGGCCAAAGACTGACACCTCGTGTGAAACTACATGAAATCCAATGTCATTTTCGTGAAGTCCCACAGGCTGTTACAAAGGACGGACTTCGTCGTCGTCCTCGATAAAATTCTGATTCCCGAGGACGAGTACGAGTACGAAAAGTATCAGATTAGATCGCATGCATAATCCCTGCGCCTGTAAAAAAGGCTTCCTTTTTCTTGTTCAAGTTCTTCAATTCTGTTAGAAGCGGTTTCAAACCCCATTCGAAAATACCAAAGGAGTTGATACATGCGCTTGAAATGGACCGGCCTGATGATTCTTTTTGGATTTTTCATGGTATCCTGTGCCACTGACACCGGACCACGATTTGTGGATCTGCGGGCTAAAAAACAGCAGCAGATCAAGCAAGAATTGGAAAACAACTGGCCCCGCTACAGCATTTATTACATCCCGGAACGAGCCGTTATGTTTGATCCCAAAGATGACGGCAATACCCTGGTGGTGAGCGGTCGCTGGATCAGGTTTGGAGACGACAAAAAGGCCTGGGTGGAAATTTTGCGGGAAAACACCCAAACCTCGGACAGTATCTTCGACACCTTACTGCGTACAACCACCGGATTTCAGGAAATCATCGGGCCGGATGAGCAGTTCTTCGGTTATTTAATTCATCAAAAGATGGACCTGGTGGCTTTAAAAGTCATCGATCGAAATACCATGCGAATCTATTACTCTCC
>PVMK01122140.1_pt1 | contig 13286 bp, 16 predicted proteins | sample 1853481 | NCBI WGS metagenome assembly PVMK01 (sample SAMN08533507, study PRJNA380276) | Marine sediment metagenome, whole genome shotgun sequencing project.
TTCAACCTGGAAGGAGATCAGAGGCCTTCAGATGGCCGGAAGGATCCGGGTGGTAAACCCCGGCCTGGATGCGATCCAGGTGCTGCGGGCCTACCTCAAAAAGTACCCGTTTACCCAAGAGTTTTTTAAAGAAAATATTTCTCTGGATCTGGACACCTTCGCCCAGCGCTTTGGTGTCAAACTCTACCGCTTATCCCCACTCTTGTCTACTACCTGGACAATCAAATTCGATTCGCATTCCGGGAAGAAGTGACGCTCTGATCGTTCTTCTTTCAGTGGTTTAATTTCTATCAAAGCCGGTGGGTGACGGACCGCAATTGGTACACATCTTAGGGCCCGCTATATCCGGCATACCGCCGACGGCGGGGTGAGACGCACCGACTGAAAAGGCGGACATCAACTTTTTAACTTTGCCCTGGCACAGCGGGCACATGATCCGGGCATTGCCGGATGTCACCAGTTTATCAAATTTATAGTTGCAGTGATCACAGGTATATTCATATATGGGCATGGGTTCCTCCCTTTAAAATTGAATTTTATACTCATAAAATAAGACCGCAACCACCCTCCTGCAAGGGGCCGGTTCGTCTCCAACATGCCCGAATCTAAAGATCTCCTTTTCCCTTTATTTTCAATAATTTGTAAATTAAACCGATCAGCAGAATTCAAATATCTTATTATAAATGTATTAGGGTTGTTCTCTATTCTTTGATGTAAAAACAATCCTGTGATAAACTGATTCTTGCCATTCAAACCGGGTGCTTGGCACCCGGTTGCAAGTTCAACCTAGCGCACTTCCGTGCTTTTGCCTTTCTTCGCCTGAAGCGGAGAAATTCATACCATCCCGTACTGTGCACGGAATGCTGGTTGACTTCAAAACTACTGTATAAACCAGTCAAAAATGAATCGGGTACCGATTATGAAACCAGTTCTGTTGTCTTTTTTCTGCTGCGTCCTCGTTCTGAATGCATGTGCCGTTGTTGAGAAAACCGGTGAAAAATACGTCTCAGACGGATGGTCCAGTTCCGACCCTTTGAGCATTCCTCATGATCTGCGGCAGACCCAGTTCGCAAAGGGTAATCTTGTCGTCAACCCGTCTTTTGAAGACAGCCGCCAGGATGCAAGAAAAGCGGCAGACAACCCCGTGCTCCCGGGCTGGGAAACGGTTGGAGCCCATGTTCAATGGACCGGCCAAAACTCAGGCGACACCGCCGGGCGGGAGGTAAACTCCGGCAGCCAGGCCGTTAAAATCACCAGACATAAGGCGGGTGAACGGGACGAAGCCGAAGGCGTTCTCAGTGATTTTCTGCCCGTGATTCCAGGAAACTACAATTTTAGCTACCATGTCCGATTGAAGGATATTGTCAGCCATAAACACCGCCTGGGAGTTAAGCTCTACGATGCTGTGGCGATAAAGGTTTTATTTTTTGATGGAAATAAGCGCCCGATTGATCCGGACGCCATGAATCCGGTCAGCAACAGTTTGATAGACAACTCAGACAAAAGCTATTCTTTTTCCAATTACTGGACCATAGATGATTTCCCATGGGCAAGGGTGCACGGACGATCCTATAATTATCCGTTCTCGGAGGGTGATATACCCGACAGCACCCGCTACGTCCGGTTGTTTCTTGGCTTAAAAGGCACCGGCACGATGTGGGTAGACGATATCGACTATCGTTACTCGAAATGGAATTTTACGGCCCTGGAGCGCATTAAGCCATATTTTGCCAGGCAACTCGCTCTGGAAGAAAAAATCATCCCGACACCCAAAAACATCCGGGGCTTGAGCGACGTGGTCTATTTTGATGCCGAAATTCCAGGCTCACATCCTCCCGTGATTGTGCTTCCTGAAAACCCCGCACCCGCAGAACGAACAGCTGCAAGAATAATTCAGAAAAAAATCAACACGGTTTTACGTAAAGTCACGGCCACAAAAAAACAGAAGGCGGTAGAAGCCCTGGTGGTGGAAAACGATTATTCCATCAAGGAGATTTTAAACGCCAAGCTAGTCTTCAGTATCGGCCGCAATAAGATTTATGATCAGGTCCGGCCCGATCTTCCTTTGCAATTCATTCGTGACAAACAACAGGGATATATCATTAAGGCCGAGCAGACCGGCAACAGTCATATTGTATTTTTAATGGGAGAAACGCCCATTGGTAACTATTATGCCGCCACAACAACGATTCAACTCTTCGACAACGATGAATGTGTCTACCATAATGCAACCGTTGTCGACTATCCGGATTTTTTGGGCCGTGCTTATGCATTCAGAAAATGGCAAAACACCCAGGAACTCCAGAGTGATCTCAATAATATAAAGCAGATGAGTCTTTACAAATTAAATAAAATGTATGTCGCCTATAGATCGAAGAATAGAAATTGGTATCAGCCGGATGCCTTATATCGAGAGGGTGTAGGAGAAGCCGGTAAAATATGCAAAAAAAACGGTGTGATGAGCCTTGCTGTTATGGCAAACCCTTATTCTCATTTTCCCTTTGAAGCCGCGGCCGAAAACCTCAGTCATCAATTAAGATATACCTGGACCCACAGCAGCCCGGAAAGCTTCAATTTGCTTAAAGATTTCCTAAAAATCGGTTTAGAGGCCGGTGCGGATACCGTTATGCTCCTGGCCGATGATTTTGTGCCGCACAGCGGTAAAAATCGACAAAATTATTCGCTGTATACGGCGGAAGATAAACGACGTTTCGTTAATCTTCAAAATGCGCAGGCTTATGTCATCAATAACCTGAAGCAATGGTTGGACATGGATTATCCGGGAACACAATTGGAATTCTGCCCGCCATGGTATGCAAATGAACATATTGATCGCGGCGAAGGAAAAGCTGAGTTATATTTTAAGGAGCTGACATTCCAGATCCCCCCGGATATCGCGATTATATGGACAGGACCGACCATAAGATCTTTGTCCATTGATATGGCCGACCTCTATCGCTACAAAGCGCTTATCGGTCGATGGCCCATGATTTGGGATAACACCCTGTATGCCAGAAATCTCGAAACAAGGCGCTATGGGGGGTATACCACCTATTACCCGGGAAAGGTGAGGATGTGCAACCTTTTCGAACCGCTTGATACCTATCGCCCGCCTAATTTTCAAAAATTCAGCGACGGTGGGCGCATCTACATAAACGGCAATGCTTACAGAGAAATCTACAAGGTCAAATATGCGACGGTTGCTGATTATGTTTGGAACACCTCCGCCTATAACCCGGAGCTTTCGCTATGGAAAGTACTTTGCAAAACCTACGGGCCTGCCTGTGCAAAAGAACTCTTATACTTCAATGATGCCTATTATGGACTATATGACGTGTGTATGCGAATGGAAGTGGGAGGTGCAAAAGATGGGTATATTAAAAAGGGCAACAAATTTATAAACGAACTGGCCAATCGCCTGCAGCGAATATCTGAATCTTCTTGGGCCAACCAGGCCTTGCTGCAGGAACTTGAAAATTTCAGGAACAAACAAAAAAAGCGGTTTGAAAAATTAAAGAAGGGGGGAGGTTCCTGAGAACCTCCCCCTGAAAGGAAGTTAGGTTGAAAAATAAACCCATTTACCACTGGTTCCCGCCACTTAATTGTGATCCCCGATATGCCGTTTATACTGGAGATGCACGCGCATTCGAGAAATCACGAGACTGTCACCGCAAACTCTCATTTAAAGTATAACCGTTGGAGGCGCAGGGCCGTCACGTGGTTTTTTTATTTTGTCTTAGATTGGGTGACAAGTAAACGTTGCTTATTTAGTCTGCAAAGAGCATTCCAAAAAAGACCAATTCTAGAAATATTTCATATGTGCATTAAAGTCAGATAATTAGGATTCAGCTGCGGAAAGTCTGTCAAAAGGACAACCCTGCATGCCTTGGCAATTTGCAACTTGCATTTGCGAAATGCAAGTTATGCGGGTTTTTCAGGGCTTTTAATCAGGTGGCCAGCCAGATAAGTACCTAATACAAACAGGCTTTTGAGGTTCAGATAACGCTCTGCTGATCGCTGAAAAAAAAGATTGCTCTGAGCCGGGAAATCGTCATCCCGATCATTAAAACTCAGGTATTGAGGCACTCCCGGCAGTGCCTGGAATATCACAGACAGATCACTGGAGACGGCATCCACGACGGGTTGGCCCCCAAGCCCCTTGCAGGCTGATTCAAGCGCATCCAGCCGACCGGCAAAGGTGCTGGCAATCAAATGGTTGGTGTTGTTGGCAAAACTGACCACCAGGGGACCGGCACCTTTAAAATCCCGGACGTCATTTTTTCGGGGTTGCCCGGGCGGGACAACTTCATTTCGTAGCACATAGGTCAAAAGCACCGTCGCCACGGCGGGCGTCGGCGCCTTCCCATCAGAATCAACAATGCCCTGTTTTGATATTAGATGCGGCCGACCGAAGAAGGGGATGACAATTTGATCGGATCGCAATTCTAGTCCCCGTGCATGGGCTCTGTCCGCAAGGTCGATTTGCTGGAGCCCGGCCAGATGATCTCTATATGTATGATCGAATACTTCCATTTCGTGAAGTTCCACAAGCGGTTAAAGAGTACAGACTTCGTCCTCGTCGTCGTCCTCGTCCTCGATAAAATTATGATTCCCGAGGACGAGCACGAGTACGAAAAGTATCAGATTCGATCGCCTGAAAGCGCCCTTATTTGAAACTACAAAGTTTCTTCTACGATCAGACTGGCCGCTTTTCAGGCCAAGGCGGCGCTCGTGTCTAAACAATAATGAACTCATTTGTAGAAAGCCTTACCCGGCCTCAAGTTCTTTCAATTGGGCCACAATGGCCTCCCGCTGATCCTCCAGCTCAAATAGCTCTTGCATGATCGGCGGTTTGACCGAATGGGCCGGAAGCTGTTTTTCAGTTTCCTGAATCTGTTTGTCGATCTCTTCCAGTTTTTTTTGAAGTTCCTGTTTTTGAGCCATCGCATTTTCCTCATTTGTTTTGCTAATTTTTGGGGATTAAAATCGCCGCCATCAAGGATCTGTGCTGATGATATCATCCCCGGGTGTATCTGCCTGCTGTTTTTTTAACCCGGGAGCAATCACGATCACATGATTTAAGTCAAAATTAGAAATAATGTTGCGCTTCTCCCAGTCAAGCGTTGCTGTCTTCTTCCAGGTTGAGACGACAGACCCCGGGAAAAATGGCCGTTGACAATTAAATCGGCCTTCGATATTTTATATTATTAAGCTCTTAGAGTCTTAGTTATGAATTCTTTGCATTTTATGAAAAAACTTTTTGTTCCGGCATGTCCGGGTTATGAATTATTTTTGTGCATTTTGTATCAAAAATATTGGATCGGGTTTTTCTGAATATCTTCAACTGATTGAATATTTAAGGAGATAAATATGTGTAAGCGCTTGACGACATGGTTGGTGTTGCTTTTTATGGGTATTGGTTTCTCAACATCCGCAGCAGCGGCCCAGTATTCGAAACAGGAGGTCATCAAAAAAACCAAGTCTATGGCACTAAAAAAAGAAATGCCTCCCGAAAAAATCCGCTGGCTGATAAACGCCTTGAAGGCGTCTTATGACGATCCGTGGTTCAAAACGCTGATCAAGAAACAGCCGGTTCGGGGTGTCTTTGTGTATAGTTCCGGAGAAGGCGGTTTTGTGATCAAATACATGAAAGGCGATGGCCTGGCAAGCTTTAAGAATGGACGCCAGAACGGCACCATTTTCCTCAGCAGCTGGAGTGCCGGTGCCATCATAGGCGGTGCGGGCAGCTGGGCGGTGGGTCTGGTAATGGGGCTGCAAAATCAATCTGATTTTGGAGGAGATTATACCGGCAAGCTGCTGCAGGCCACCGCGGCCGATGACACTGCACCCGTTGGCATGCATCTTACGTCCCGCAAAGAAGGCAAGGCTTCCCATGCTTTGTACATTCTGGTTTCGTCCCGCGGATTGACCGCCGATGCCGGAGGCACCAAACTCAATATCACACCCGACTGGTAATACTCTGCATCCATATTTTTAAAGCCGGCAATCTTTAGCCCTAACCCTGACAAGCCGGAACCAAAAAAGTTTTTTCATAAAATGCAAAGAATTCACAACTAAGATACTAATAAGGAGAATTTCGAATGCTTGACAGCCTGAAACGATTTTTCAGCCAGCCTGCCGCTGGCGGTGCTGAGGATTCAGGTCGCGATACGGAGCACGACATACGAATCGCAACCTGTGCCCTCTTTCTGGAGATGGCGCGCATAGACGAAAAGTTTACCGAAGAGGAGATGGACACGGTTCTTTCAATTATGAAAGAAAAATACGGTTTATCCCGGGAACATGCCGACGCGCTGATCGCAGAGGCCGATAAGGAACTGGCAGAAAGCGTCGACCTCTGGCAGTTTGCCAGGTTGATCAATAAAAATTATTCAATAGACGAAAAAATCGAAATTATTGAAACTCTGTGGCGGATGGTTTATGTCGACGGGAAAATGGACAAGTACGAACACTATCTGATGAACAAACTCAAAAATCTGCTGCGCCTCTCACAGGGCCAGCTGATCGACGCCAAGCTGAAAGTTCTTCATTCGGAATGACCACAGCGGAGGTGAAAGGATGACGAATGCGTATTGTAAGGTTTATTGATGAAGCGGGGTCATCACCGTTACGGCCAAAATTACGGGAACGGCGAAGCCGAGCTACTGGAAGGGGATCTTATCGCCGGTTTTAAAGAAACCGATACAATTGGCCGTGTGAAAAAGCTGCTGGCACCGGTGCTACCCCCGGTTATTTTCGGCATCGGCCTCAACTATCATCAACATGCCAAAGAAACCGGCATGGAGGCACCGAAGTATCCGGTGGTGTTTATGAAAAATCCGGCCTCGATTACCAATCCCCATGATCCCATCCTATTGCACCCCTCATGTATGGAACCGCCGGAGGTAGATTATGAGGCTGAACTGGCGGTGGTCATCGGCAAGGCAGCCAAGGATGTAAGTACGGCCGAGGCCCTGGGTTTTGTGCTGGGTTACACGGCGGCTAATGACGTTTCGGCCAGGCGGTGGCAAGGGACGCCGGGGCTCCGGTCAGTGGGTACGGGGAAAGAGTTTTGACACCTTCTGCCCTCTGGGACCGGAGCTGGTTACAACCGATGAGCTTCAAGGCCCCCAGAACCTCCATTTGATCTGTGAGCTCAATGGGCAGGTTATGCAGGACGCTAACACCGGAGACATGATTTTTCCCGTGGCCGAATTAATTTCCTTTCTTTCAACAGGAACAACCCTGCTGCCCGGTACGGTGATTCTTACCGGAACACCCAGCGGTGTGGGATTCACGAGAAAACCCTCCGTTTATCTCATGCCCGGCGACACCGTTGATGTTACCTTGGAAGGTATTGGGACCCTGAGCAATTCCGTCGAGCTGCAAGAATAGAATAGCTTGAGCTGGAAGTATAAAAGAATTTGCTCCTCTCAGAAATGTGTGCATAAAATTTGCCATCCAGTTAATGAAGTGCAAAGTTTCGCTCAACAAATGCCTAAAATTCAAAATGCCTAAAATGCCTAAAGTTGAGGCATTCTATCGATTTAATTAAATTAGAAGGGTAAGGTACGTTATAAAAAGTTTTGCTTATTTATGGCTTCCCATCCTCCAGACAGCAACCGATATAAGAAAGACGGAGCGCAGCGACACCACAATTTTAGGCACTTTAGGCATTTTAGCGCATTTTAGGCATTTAAAGCCGGATAATCGGGCTTTGGATGGAATTCCCCTGTCATCATAAATCTTCATTGGTAATAAAGCGATCCCCTTGCCAGTTCTTGTCGATTCGAAACTTTTTTCTTACCAGAATCCTTTCTGCTAGCACCACGGAGGCGGGGTAATCCGTTCTGCGATCACAGAGTTTATTAAAATAGGCTTCCGCTTCGGCAGAATCTGCAAATACCTCCCGTTTGATTTTTCGGGTATTGCCAATTCGGATCATCACGGAATACATTTGCGATTTCCTTTCCCTAGCGCGATCTTTTTGGGCTCCCATTGCCGAACCTCCTCTCTGTTAATCTGAATATCTTGCATATCTGAACAGTTGTCAATTATTCTTATTAAAAAAATGCTGCTGGATTGCAATTGATAAGTGGAACTATGAGCCGTACGTGGTGGTTTCCAAATTTAAAATTAACGTTATTGTTTTTGACATTGGCATTCAATATATTGGCACCCTATTGGTTTTAGAATTTTAGGATTTTCAGTAATCACCTGAAAATTAACGAAAATTAAAAAACTTTATAGATTGGTGCGAATTTTGCTTTATCATTATACGTTGAACTTTCAACCGGGAGCAAAGCCGCCGGTTGTATGGCTATAATTAACGGTTCGGATTTGATGTGAACCCTGAATCTCTTGTATGAAACTTCATGAAATCTGATGCCATTTTCAAGAAGGATCTCACCGCAGAGCACGCGGAGATCGCAGAGATTATTTGAATTTTTTTTTCTCAGCGTTCTCTGCGAGCTCCGCGGTGAATTATTAGTTTCTTTTTCGATTTGACCGGCCGTTTTTTTGGCCGGCGGCTGGGCTGAACCTTGAACCCCTGAACGGTTACTGCAAAATTAATGGAGTGGATATTTATGGGAGCTGAAGTAGATAAAACCGAAAAATCCTTTTTCATTTTTGATAAACCCGAATTAAATCTGGGCGCTGTCGCATCCGGGATGCCAAATTATAGGGACGACCTGTCGCTGAACCTGATCCAGCCGGTTGCGGCCCAGGATTCTAAAACATACACCTGGCTGGTCTGTCACCATCTGTCTCAGCCGAATCTGGTATACAGTTACTGTATGGCTTCGGGTCTGATAACCATTGTACTGGGTAAATGTTTCTGTGAGATCTGTTTTGACAACATCCTGAACACAGGTGATCTGTCAGAATTAATTGGATCCGGCCGGCCGATGACCGACAAAATGTTTTCAGAAAACTTAATCACCCCGATAATTGAGAGTAACTGTGACTGTGCCCGGATGGCAGGCAGCCCCGCAAATGAAGCCAAGGCACCCAATACCTGGGTCAGCTGTTCCCATCTGGCCACCCGGGCCGGTCTTAAAAAGGTCTATGCCAGTGGCGGCCAGATTTACATATTTGAAGATTATTTTATCTGCCAGGATTGCTTTAACCGGATACCGGCCGAAAGTCTGGTGGACCTGCTGTATGAAGGTCAACTAATGACGGACGTCCTTTTTTATGAAAGGATCATCGCGTCACTGTATGAAATTAATTACGAGAGTCTGCAGGCGGTGGGTCATTTTAACCAGACGCAGGCGTTCTAATTGAGGATCTCCTTCACCCTGCCCACCTGTCCGTCGACCAGCCGCACCTTGATGCCGTGGGGATGATTGGCCGATTTCGTCAGGATATCCCTGACAACTCCCCGGGTCAGCTGGCCGGATCCCTGGTCCTTTTTCAGAACAATATCAACAGTTAATCCGGGGCGTATATTCCTGCGCTCTCTGCCGTCCATCGATCACTCTCCTTTGGGATAAAGTACTAAAGTTCATCGATTAAATGCCGATATAAATTATACCGCTTTTCAAAAATAAGTTCTGAAATATGGAAGGGTGGTATCAATGGTTGTAGACAAAAACGTTTGAATACCGCAACGTTTTTTTGACAACCTCTATAAAGGTGGAACTTTGACACTGGTCGATGAAATAATTAGAGAACTTGCCATCTCCTGTTCGTTCTGGCTGTTTGTCATCCTGTTCTTGACATTTCTGATTTAGCCGACGGGATTCCGGTGGTGAATCCAAGCCAATTTGCCTCTCTGTTTGAGCATATTAAACCCAGGCCACTCACGGAAGAGATGTTGACCCGCATCAACCATCAACTCGAACAAAAATGCCGCAACATGGCATCGATGCCTGCTCCAAACGGTTCACGATAGTTGAATTCAGGTATTAAAACTCTATTTTTTCGGGGCGGATGGTAATTGCGGTCACGTCCTTTTTAATACCAATCAGAATCACTATTAGTTTTTTCATTTTCAATCTTCGAAGACCTTTTTAAGCGTAGTATCCGTGCGGATGGCATCCCCACTGTATGTCGGCACCGAGTTTACATCCAGCCAGGGAATGGACACCAAACCAAAACGGTTCGCAAAAAAGGCGGCGACCAACAGCGCCGCTGCCAGAAAAAATATTTTAATTACCGATTGCATCTCTACCTCGACTACTAAAGATTCCCGCTGTCCGTCTGCGGCAGACAGGGTATGTTCATCCAAAGCCAATCTGGCAACTATTCATATTTGTTATCGGCAAATTGGGGTTTCAACTTGAGAAAAAAATCAGGGATGAAGTCTATCTTGTGTTAACCTGGGAGGAACCGACGCCTTCGGGTATCTTCAACCGATGGGAAGAAAGGCTCAGAGATGTGTTCAACGCCATGCCGTACGGGGTTGTTTCAAGCTAGGTTGAGCGGTTCAGTTTAGGTTCAAAAGATGAACGCAGAGACGATCATCGCCGCCGTGGGAATCTGTCTTCTGGGACGAAACACTGCGTTAAAGATTTAACACCTTCCACTCCCGGATGGCGTTGTTCAAACTGATAATCAGGTTTTCAATTTCCTCGATCGTATTCAGGGCGGCGATTCTCAAATTCACCCGGAGTTCATTTTCATAATGCCTTTTTTGTCGTTCCAATTCATCCATAACCTGCTCATTGCTCCACGCCGGGTGCGATCGCTTGATTTTCCGGGAGATCATGTAGTCATCGAATGAATGATCAAAATTTTTTTCTAAAAAAAATTTCATCTCTTCCAGGGTGGGGATCCGGTAGGTATCGGCCAGAATCTGGTTCAGGTATTCTTTGACAATTTGCCGCGCACACTGTTTTATATCGGAAGAATACATTTTTATTTTAACCTGTATATTTCAACTCGTAAGGCTATGATAAGACCCAACCCGGAATTGACTAATGAATATTCAATTCCTTGGAATCGACATGGCCATCGCTTTTAAGAGACTGATCGCCAGCCGATTGCAACTTGACTTGGCGCAGACAGTGTCAATATTAAATGTAAGTGTTATATCACCCGCAGTCGAACAAGTACATCTTTAAATAAAAGAGGGGGGACAAGGTCCCCCTTTTTTATTTGACACCTCTGACCGCAATCTTTATATTGCCCAGCAAAAATGATGAATTAGACATAATACGAAATGATCTATAAACCTTCGCATCCTCCTAAATGGCAAAAATATCAGGCAACTTTTCAGAAAACCGCTCGACGCCAACGTTTTTTAAAAAAATTGCCGCCTCTTTTTGTGATGGCCGGTTTTACATCGGCGCTTATCATCCTGCTTATTTTTGCGGGTATCTGGATAGCGCAGCAGTTGAGCTCATCTCACCCGGAGTCGCCCCTACGGGAAGAGCAGGCCAACAAACCGTCAGCGCCTCCTTCCAGGAAGGATTTAAGGGCCTTTTTAAACGGGGCGGCCACCGATTCCTCTAAACTTTCCGATTCTATAATTCTGTATAAAGACGGCCGGCGATTTTTCATCCGGACGACAATTTACGGGAAGTTACAACAGTATATCCTGAGAACCCTGAAGCGTTCCCGGACCCGGCAGTCGGCGGTTGTCGTGATAGACCCCCATGACGGCCGCTTACTCTCCCTGGTCAACTACGACGCTAACGGAGGTTCAGATAATCTTTGTCTCAAAGCCGATTATCCGGCGGCCAGTCTTTTCAAGATTATAACAGCCGCAGCCGCCCTTGAAAGCGCAGACATAAGCCCCGATAAAAGCCTGTATTACCGGGGCAGCAGGCATACCCTTTACAAATCCCAATTGAAAACGAAAAAGGATCGCTGGACCACGCAAACCAAATTCAGAAAAGCATTTGCGCTGTCGAATAACGCCGTTTTCGGAAAAATCGGCATATATGATCTCGGACAGAGCGCCCTGAGCCGGTATTCGGATAAATTCTTTTTCAACCGCCCCATTGCCTTTGAACTGCCGCTGGCTGTCAGTCGCGTGGAAGTACCGGCGGATGATTTCGGTTTGGCCGAAATTGCCTCCGGATTTAACAAAGACACCTGATCTCGCCCCTGCATGCGGCGATGCTTGCTTCCGTTGCGGTCAACCAGGGGAAGATGCCGACCCCTGGTTGATCGATTCGGTCCGAAACGAATCGAACAAGGTCATCTATCAGGCGCACCGGCGATGCCGGCAACCGTAAATCCGGAGACAGCCAGGGGATTAAAAGTTCTTATGCAGGATGTCGCCAGATACGGAACCAGTCGTTCGGCGTTTCGCAAGCTGCGGCGCAAAAAGAGATTCAGGAACTTTGATCTGGGAGCCAAAACGGGTACCATCAACGACCGCCGGGACCAATTCAAATACGACTGGGTGACTGCCTTTGCCGTACCCCCTGACGGCTCCGGGAGTATATGTGTCAGTGTTCTGGGGGTTCATGGAAAGATACTCGGCACACGCTCAACAGAAATGGCCCGGGCGATCGTCGATTACTACTTCTCAACGGTGGGCACGAAAAAGTAAAGAATCCAGGCCCAAAGGACCTGGCTTTGGTTTGCCCCCATAGCAGGGGGATCTCCATGACTCTGCTCTACTCAACATACTTATGGAGTGTTGGAGTAATGGAGTATTGGAGTATTGGAAAAACTAAAACCAACACCGATCTTCTGTAACTTTTTACAGAGGCCATCGAGATTCTCTGATGCATAGAGTTCACGATCGATAAACCATCACTCCAGTACTCCAATACTCCATCACTCCTTGAAACTGTTACAGCCGGAGCCGATCATCTCTGACCTGGCTCTCCGAGGCGTAGGCCCACAGGACCAGGTTTTCGGTGCGAATAAAGGACACAACCCTGCGTTCACCGTGCGCTGATAAGAATTTGATCACCGGCCGCCAGACCGCTGATAACCTCCAGACGATGATCCGGACGGACTTCACCCAGGCGCACATAGCGACGAACCGGACCCTGGGAGGTTTTCACGATCACAAAGTCGAGCTGACCGACCCGGGTCACGGCATCGGCCGGAATGATGATCCGCTCGACCTGTCCGATGGGAATCATCAAGCGTCCGAACATTCCCGGATACAGACCGGAACCGTCGGCCAGGCTCACTTTGACCAGAAATGAGCGCGAGCCGGGGTCCGCCGATGGAACAATTTCGTCAACCACCACCGGATATCGCTTTTTAAGGGCATCAATTTCGGCTGAAAGCTGTTGACCCTTGGCCAACTTGGACGCCACCGACTCCCTCACGCTGGCTTCCAGCCGCAGGGAAGCGGGATCATACATACGCAG
>PVMK01146536.1_pt1 | contig 13285 bp, 11 predicted proteins | sample 1853481 | NCBI WGS metagenome assembly PVMK01 (sample SAMN08533507, study PRJNA380276) | Marine sediment metagenome, whole genome shotgun sequencing project.
AAGATAATCGCGCCAACTGTGAGTTTCGAGCACAACGAGGCGCTCCGCTGTTGTCATGCCGGCAAGATAGTCTTCTTCGTCGGCGAACAGTCGCTCAAGCTCAGACTTTGTCGACGCCGATAACGGTGCATCGTCCATGGCCCCGTTGCGTCCTTTTGCGAGGTAGTCAGCCCCGAAGGTTTCCTTGTCGAAGAATGTGCCACGACCCATTTCGTGCGCTGCGTAGATACTCGGGCGGCGAAATTCATCAAGGCGATCGATGTGAATTCCGATCTCGCGGACCACCTGTTTGGCGACAGCCGGATAGGTGTTCGGCGCCGATATGTTCACTGTGCCGCCGTGCGCTACGAGAGTCCGACCATCGATCGTGAACTCATTGCGTTTCGCATGACCACCAAAGTCGTCGTGATTGTCCAGAATGAGGATGCGCGCATTTGCGTCAACATCACGGCGATAGATATGCGCGCTCGCCAGACCGCTGATGCCCGCGCCGACGATGACGAGATCGTAATGCTCGTCTATTTTCTCGCCCACCCAATGCTGCCCCTGCACAGTGGCGTGGGCCACCTCGAACGACCCCGGGTGAGAACCGCGCATCCCGGTCGCGGCCGGGGGATAGTAGGTGGCAGGCGCCTCACTGATCGTGTCGCCGGATTTTCCGCAAGCCGGCAATAAAGTCGCACCAATTGCAACACCGACGCCGTTCATGAAATCACGGCGGGAGATTGCCCGCTCCATACCCAGACGCCGTCACGCAAGTCCATCAGACACCTCCCGAAAAACCGCCTTCACACAAGCATAAACGTTATGGTGCCTGGCGACACGAACAAATCACTACAGCCAGATCACTATTTTCCGAATGAAGCGCCCGGAGCATCCTCGAACTCGAATACGCCGAAGAGAACATGGTGGCCGCGCTTGGAGAAGCTACGCTCCAAACGAGTCGAACTGGTCTCTTACAGGCACGGCAGAATCGAACCGAGCATGGAGGATCCCGGATCTGAACGCTGAGGGATTGTTGCTCCGAGCGGGACACGCGGATTTTCAGTATTCGGTTACATTGTTCTGCAGGCTTCCAAATTGATCCAGATCTGTTGATCTAACTGCGTTTGTTACGTCTGAAGCGTTTGTATTTGTTCTGCAATGATATGCCCATTTATGTATATTTCTCGGCTTATTTACACAGGAACTACACAGGGAAAATAGCGACACAGCATCTGTGTGAACTATTGGGACAAGCTAGATAGTCCGCGGGTCGCCAATCACCTGAAAAATGGCGCGCCCGGAGAGATTCGAACTCCCGACCACTTGGTTCGAAGCCTCGATAGCTACTGTAAGTAATTGATGTATATAGCCTGACAGATGACGCTCGTTGCGATTTCGCCCTACAGTGCACAACAAAGCACAGCTGATGTCGGAAAATTGTCGGAAACTCCGTTGTCGTCTGGTAGACAGTCGGGCGTCACCAGCTGTCTGTCCATTGTGTCAATCGGCAACAGATTCAACTCAGTTACATACGTCAACTCGCGATCTTGGTCGCTATGTATGGCGTCCCCAAGGCGTGACGACAGTTGGCCACGTGTTTACCGAAATGTACGCCCCCACAAGATCCCGAAAAAAACAACAAAATCAATACGGGCGAATAAATGGGAGGGACAGTCAAAAAATAAACCTGACACCCTTTCCTCGACACCCTTTCCTCAGGCGACTTGTCACGCTTCGACCTCAAGGACAACGACAGCGACGTGCTGTCGATCGGGCCGTTTGTGCGTGCCATGAAATGCGGATACTTTTCTTAGCGAATTCGTCTTTTATATGAAATCATGAGGCATGCAGCGAGTTTTCGTCCTTTTACTATTGATTGGCGGCCAACACGGTTTAGCCGCCGATTTCGGCGGCTATGTGGCCTTGACAACCGACTATGTGAAACGTGGTGTCACACAAAGTGACGGTGATCCCGCGCTACAGTTGGGCGTTGAATTGGGTTTTGAAAATGGCTTTTTTCTTGGCGCGTGGGGCTCCACGGTCGATATCAGCAACGGTCCTGCGATACAGCGGGATCTAGAGGTCAACTACTACGCGGGCTATGTTTTTGACGCGTCGGATTCCTGGCGACTCTCCGCAGGCGCGGTTGCCTATGAATACCCGGGGCAAACAGGACGCTTCAATTACGATTACCTCGAGTATTCATTAGGTGGCAGTTTCGATGATCGCGTTTGGCTTGACGTCGCTTATTCTCCGGACTTGTACAACAGCGGCCGCGCTACTACCAACATCGACCTGTACGCCGAATGGCCCATTAGCAGCGTTTGGGCTATCGGCGGTGGCGCGGGTCATTACGACACATCAAGTCTCACCGGTAGTTCTTACCAGTACTGGCAACTGGGTGTCACTGCCTCATTGAAATGGGCGGCGATCGATCTGCGGGTTCACGATACCGACAAATGGGTTCCTATCGTCAGCACACCGGACCGCGCAAAATTTCGCCTCGTCCTTAAGATACAAATACCTTTCTAGTCGCTGCAATCAGTCGCTGCAGCGCTGCGAAGATCCTGCGAGATTCAGCGCATCACATGCGTTGATCGATATGATCGATCCCGTATCCGTAACCTGCGAACGCTGCAAAATACTGCTTATCGTATCGGGCGAGTTTTCCGGTGCGATCGCAAGCAACAGAGCGACGACGCCGCTCACGTGAGCGGCGGCCAGTGAACTCCCCGATCGAAAATCGTAGCGGTCGGTTGGCAACGCAACGAGAATACGATCGCCCGGAGCAAACAGCGTGTCGTTCGATTCGCCGTCTGTCGAACCTTCGGTCGGTGCTGCGCCTACACCGATCACGTCCCGCATGTTTGATGGAAAACCACTCTGCAACTTGGCGCTGGCTGCTCCTGCCGCGACGACGACAACACCCGCATCAAAAGCTTTTTGAATCAATCGCTCCAGCAAAGGGTCGTACGGTCCGGTCAAACTGAGGTTCAGAACGTGCGGCGGATCTTCCAGCACGGCATCAAGCGCCTTTGATAACGAGAACGTATCGCATATCGCTGATTTCTCAGCGCCACCGCTCCAACACGAAACATACAACTCCAACGTCGCTTCCGGCGCGATACCTACTATCCCCAAAGCATTGTTCGACCGCGCACCGATGACGCTGGCAATGGCGGTGCCGTGATTTCGGTCTGCAGACTGGCCCTTGTTCGAAAATTCCCGAATCCATTCAATACGACCCCGAAGGTCTTCGTGGTTCTTGTCGACGTTGCTATCAATCATTGCGATGCGAATTCCAGCGCCCTGTGTTGTCCGATGTGCCGCGGGGATGTGGAGAACATCCAGCCCATATTGTAGGTTTGCGTAGGTGTCGTCGTAGCTATCTGCAGGCGTCATGCTGACCTCGAAACCTTGCAGTGGCTGCGCAGATTCGACACGAGCATCGGCATTCAATGTCGCAACGATGCTTTGCCGGTCAGCACCTTCCGGCACGCGATAAACGAAGCAGTAAACAGACAGGGACTGAAGCGGCCAGTGCTCGATTTCTTTGAGGGAATATTCTGCTGCGACCGCAGCGGAGTCGCGCCGCACCTGCCGGGCAATCACGTAGCGCTTTCGATGCAAATACGGGGGGCCCAGTCCGGCACTCGCTGAGTCTGCAGAAGCGTTGTCAAAAGTGACCAGAATGTCTCGCGTCGGATCCGGCGTATTTTCCGCCGCAGCAACAGCTGCAAAGGAAACAAGAATTACCGCTAGCGCAATATTTAACTTCCTCATAGCACTTACCTGATTGGTAACTGGAGCGCTGTGAACTTTGCCGATTGTACTCCTTGCAGCGCCTCAGTGTGTTCTTCGTACTCCTGCAAAACCTGCAACGATGGTACGGCAAGTCGCACGTGCACCTCGTAAACTCCGTTATCGTTGACAGTCCACTTGACCGCACCGTCAAGTTCCGCCGCGATTCTGCCACCTTCGGAATCGGAAACGCCTTCCTCGAACTGCAGCTGTAAAACGTAATCAATGCCTTCCGACGAGCCCGTCGATGTCGCCGTCTGAAACAATTGATTGCTTACCTCTGCGCCTTTCTCTGGATAGAGAGCCAACACCAAAGCCACACCGAGAATTGCAATGCCGGCCGCAACGGCGATCAAGCGCGATGAGACTTGTCGCACACGAGACGGCTGGTCGAGGCCATTGCCACTGACGCCGATAATATCCTCTGCCCTGGTCACCGGTATCATCGGCGTCAGCTCCCGACCGAGCACCGAAGCACGCATGTCCGCGTGTATTTCGACGTCGGCCTGACAATCGCTACAGCCCTTAATATGCTCGCGGAGAGCCGCAGCAGCCGGGGCCGACAGTGTTCCGTTCACATACCACGGAATATTTTCCCGGCTCTCGTCGCAGCACCGGTCTGGGGCAGGGTTAGTCATTCGTATTGTCCTTTCGCCATTCTTCTGGAATGCCGCTCGCAATAAGATGTGCCTTCATTTTCTTCCGCGCGTGAAACATGCGCGTTTTAACCGTACTCACAGGGACGCCGCTCGCGCTGGCCGTCTCTTCGCAAGACAGTCCCAGAAAATACACCAGCATTACCGTGAGCTTCTGCTTTGGCGGCAGCGCGTCTATTCCCTGGTGAACCCAGTCCTCGCGCTCAAATTGAACGTCACTTTCGCCGACCATGGCGTCACCATCCTTGATCGAGACCGCCTTTAAATTGCGCTTTCTAAGGTGCGTCAATGCCTGTCGATACGCGATGCCAAATATCCAGGTCGACACTCTCGACTCGCCTCGGAATCGTCCGGCATCCTTCCACACGGTCAGTAAGACGTCGTTCGCCAATTCTTCGGCAGCCCCATGCGATCGCGTCAACCGGAACAAGAATGAAAACAGACGCGCGTGGTAATTTTCGAATAACTCTTCGAAAGCGTCACGATTGCTATCAGCGACGCCTCGCAAGAGCAGCACTTCCGCCGCGTTCTTATCGCTTCCCGACTTGCCTGCTTTGACCGGGGTCATATTCGCACCAGCGCTACACCTTGTGTCACCGAATCAGCCTGCCTGTGTTCGTTAGTCGTTGATTGCAACACAGAGGTTCAATTCGGCGCCGAATGAACCTTTTGTTGTGACTGGGCCACCCACAACAGGTATCGGGACAACAATCATGGTGAGCCTAAATTGAACTCGTCGCAATGTAACAATAATAAGATCGCCCTCGTTTTCTCGATATTTACACTATTTGTCGCCTCCTGTACGGGTGGCGACGGCACCGGTCTGCCACCAAGGCTTCCGCCGGGGGCGTTTGGGGCCAACTTCTCTGAAATTCAGGCGAATATATTCGTGCCTAACTGCGCGACAACCGGATGTCATCTCGGCGCCGGCGCGCCCCAAGGCTTGCGGCTCGATGACGCCAATAGCTACGGCATGCTCGTCGGCGTCCCCAGTTCAGAGTCCTCCTCGACGTTGCGGGTGGCGCCCGGTGACCCCGGCAACAGCTACCTGATCCAAAAGCTGGAAGGATCCGCTTCAGTCGGTGCGCAAATGCCACTGGGAGCGCCTGCGCTGGAACAGGCCTCCATCGATGTTATTCGTCAGTGGATCAGTGACGGCGCAATTGACGACCGGATAGCGTCTTCGAACCCAATCAAAGTTACCTCGCTTTCGCCTGTTCCCGGCACGGCGCTCGCCGCTGCGCCCGCGAACATTGTGGCGATGTTTGATCGCGAGCTTGATGTCTCGACCGTTAACATGATGACGTTCCTGCTCGAAGCCAGCGGTGGCGATGCAACCTTCGGCGACGGCAACGAGGCAACCATTAGCGCGAGCAACATCACGACGACTCCAATGAGTGCGACCTTGGACCTGATGGGTGTCACGCTGGCGGATGATACCTATCGGGTTCGCCTGCTCGGCTCTGGCGCTTCCATCATCATGGATCTCGATGCTAATGCGCTTGACGGCGAATTTTCGGGAATATTTCCGTCCGGTGACGACGTCGCCGCCGGCGATTTCGAAGCAATCTTTTCACTCGCGGTACCAGTCAGCGCCGCGACGCTGGATGCGTTGCAAGCAAGTGTTTTCATGCCGAACTGCGCCGTGGCCGGATGTCACACCGGGCCAGTCAGCGCGTCCCTGCCCTCCGGGATGGACTTGAGCACAGCCGATGCCAGCTTTGCGAACCTCGTTGGTATTTCGAGTATCCAACAGCCGACCTTGTCTCGCGTCGCCGCTGCCGATCCGGACAACAGTTACCTGGTGCAGAAAATCGAAGGGACCGCGCCGAACAGCACAAGAATGCCGCTCGGCGGCGGAGTGCTAGATCAGGCTCTGATTGATGATATTCGCGACTGGATCGCCAGCGGAGCGAATCGCTAAATGAAAAATAATAATTTCGTATGGGTGCTTGCGGCGACACTGGCGCTGATCGCGTCCGGACAGTACGCGAAGGCAGAACCTTATCTGGCCGTGCAAAAAGGAATGCACTGTTCGAGCTGCCACAGCAGTCCTGCCGGCGGCGGTAAACGTACTGCTTACGGCAACATATTCGCACAAACCGAGCTGGCGGCACGCCGGCTGGGCGATGGCAAATTATGGACCGGCGGCGTGACAAAGTGGCTATCTATCGGTGGCGATCTGCGCGCCAGCTTCGAGGACGTCGACGTTCCGAATCGCAGTGGCACATCCGACGTAGCTTTCAATCGCGGCACGTTTTATGCCGAGGCGACCCTCATTCCCAACAGGCTATCCATTTACGTGGACGAGCAATTTTCACCGGACGGATTCGAGAATCGTGAAGCCTACCTCCGACTGAATAGCAAAAACACAAAGTGGTTTGTGGCCGGTGGTGAGTTTTACTTGCCCTATGGACTGCGCCTGCAGGACGACACCGCCTTTGTTCGACAGGCAACCGGCATTAATTTCGCCAACACCGATCGCGGGGTGCAAGGTGGCTACAACTCCGGCGCGTGGTCGGCAATCGCGTCCGTGACTGACGGCAGCGGCGCCGGCCGAGACGGGGCAGGCAATCAGTTCAACATGGTGTCCAGTTACGTGCAAGCAACGTGGCGAGCTGGTGTCAGCGTTAACGTCAACGATGACGATGCTGGAGACCGCACGATGTTTGGATTTTTCGGGGGCTTGAAAACAGGACCTGTTGCCTGGCTGGCGGAGATAGACAGCATAAGTGACGACGTCTCCCCTGGCGTCACGATCGACGCGTTCGCAGGACTTCTGGAAGCGAACTGGACGATCCGTGGCAAGAGCAATTTGAAATTCAGCTACGACTATCTTGATCCTAACAACGATATCAGCGAGGACCACCAGGTTCGCTACAGCCTGGTCTGGGAGCACTCGCCAATACAGTTTTTTCAAGTGAGGCTGGGCTACCGGCTGTACGACGGCATCCCGCAGGTCGACGCACAGAATCGCAAGGTGTTTTTTGCGGAGCTGCATGGGTTCTTTTGATGCCATCGAACCGGCGGATTGAACCTTTATGCGCCCCGGATGCACTCACTGCATAAACAGACCTGCGCCAACGCAGGCCCTATTCCGAAAAACCTGGGGAATCGTCACATGACCATCGAACGCAGATTACCGCACATCGTGTTGTCCGTTCTGACTCTGCTCCTCATTGCCGGTTGCGGCGGTGGCGGGAGTTCTGCAGCGCCTGCCCCTCCACCGCCTCCGCCGGTGGATACAACGGCCCCAACCGTTGCGGCGGTGCAGGCTCCCGCTGCCAATGTCAATCGAACCGTGACGCTGACCGCGACCGCGACCGACAGCGTCGGCGTAACGGCGGTACGTTTCTTCGTCGACGGGGTGCTTCTCGGCAGTGATACAGCTGCGCCGTATAGCATGGCCTGGGATACGTCCGGCGAAACCGAAGGCGATCACACCTTAACAGCAGAGGCTGAAGATGCCGCGGGTAACATCGGCACCTCCGCCGCGGCGACCGTGACCGTGCAGAACATCGTGCAATTCGCTGTCACGCTTAGCGGCCAGGAGGAAGTGCCTGCGTCTGACACGCAAGCTTCGGCACAGGCGACTTTTATGATCAACCTGGCGAGCGGTGACGTGCAAGGCAATCTCACTGCCACCGGCCTTAATCCGACAGCGGCTCACATTCATGACGCATTCGCTGGAACGAACGGTTCAGTGCTGATTCCGCTCGATCAGGATGCCGGCGATCCAACAATATTCACAGCGCCAGTCGGTGCGTTGTTAGATCCAGCGGGAGTGGATCTGCTGCTCGCCGGTGGCTTGTACGCCAATGTCCATTCGGCTGCGGCGCCAGGCGGCGAAATCCGTGGACAAATTCTGCCGGATGGATTCGTGTTGCGCTTTACTGACCTTGCTGGCATCGCGTCAGTGCCACGCGTTCATAGCCTGGCCAGCGGGCGCGCAGCCGTGACGCTCGATCAAGTGAATGGCTCGATCGTAGTTCATGCGCAGGTTGATGGGCTCGACGATTCTACGGTTGCGCACGTGCACCAGGCTTATGCCGGTGACGCTGGCGCAGTGCTCGTTCCGTTAACGAAGGACCCGTTGGATGTCGGCCACTGGTCCGCCGAGGGAATGGCATTGAACGCTGCAGGCCTCGATGCATTTGCCAACGGGCAGCTGTACGTCAACGTGCACAGTCCGGCCAATCCCGGTGGCGAAATCCGCGGACAAATTCTTCCGGACGGCATCAAAGTGATATTCGCCGGACTGTCCGGTGAGGAGCGGGTACCCATTGTCGATACGCTGGCTGAAGGTTTAGTCGCATTGACGCTCGACGAAGCTGGCGCGCTAGTGACCATACACGTCAATAGCAGCGGCATAGACGACGCAAACAACGCGCACTTACATGGCGCCTACGCAGGCGCCAATGGTGGAGTTGAAGTTGGGCTCGCGCAGGATGGCAGCGATCCATCACACTGGTTCATCGAAGAAGCGGCGATTACCACTGAGCAACTCGACGCTTTGCTAGCCGGCGCGACTTACGTCAATGTTCACAGCCCGGCAAACCCGGGCGGCGAAATTAGAGGCCAGGTCATACCGGAGGGAATTGTTTTCGCATTCGGCCGGCTCAGCGGCGACCAGCGGGTTCCGGTCGTGGTTACGGCAGCTACGGGCACGTTCGCAGTCACGCTTGATCCGGCCGTCGGCACGCTGGTGGCTCACGCCAATACCGTCGGCATCGTAGATCCGACAGTCGCCCATATCCATGACGGCTACGCTGGCACTAATGGTGGAGTCGCGGTCCCACTGGTACTGGATCCGGCCGACAATTCGCATTGGTCGGCGATCGACGCGCCAGTCACTGCAGATCAGCAAGCGGCGCTTCGAAGCGGGCGCTACTACCTCAACGTGCACACAGTGGTGAATGGCGGTGGCGAGATCCGCGGGCAGCTCGCGCCCTCGCCAGTCGAGGTGCTGCACACGAACCTGAGCGGCGACCAGGAAATACCCACAACTGGCAGTGTTGCAACCGCAATTGCGGCGAGCACGATCGATCTTGAAGCGGGCACGGTGACACTGCATATGAATGCCGTTGGTGCCGACCTCGCAACTGCATCACATATCCATCTTGGCTACGCCGGAGAAAATGGTGGAGTACTGATTCCCTTAGTGCAGGATGCAGTCGATCTCGGCCATTGGTCTGTGGATGCCGCAGCACTGGACGACGCTGGTCTTGCTAACTACCGAGCAGGCCAGCTGTACGTCAATCTGCATACGCCTGCCAATCCTGGCGGGGAAATCCGAGGCCAGATAGCGCCTCCGCCCATCGAGGTTCTGTTCACTGTCATGAGTGGAGCTGATGAGGTGCCACCGGTGACGACCACCGCGACCGCTATTGCAGCGAGCACAATCGATCGCGAAGCGGGCGTCGTAACCTTGCATCTAAATGCCAGTGGCGCCGTTGATCAAACGGCGTCACATATCCACACTGGCTCGGCCGGGCAGAACGGTCCGGTGCTAATTCCGCTGGAACAGGATGCTGTCAATCTCGACCATTGGTCCGTCACCGATGCACGGCTGGACAGCGCCGGCATCGCCAGCTACAGGGGCGGTCAGCTGTATGTCAATCTGCACACTTTGGTCAACACCGGTGGCGAAGTCCGCGGTCAAATCGTGCCGCCAGACGCTGCAGACTTCGATATCGTGGCACCGACCGCCACACTGACATCGTCCGGCACCCCTGTCAGCGGCACCGTCACTCTGACGGCCGACGCCAGCGACGACCAGGGCGTCGTCGAGGTGCGCTTCCTCGTCGATGCTGCGTTGATCGGGATCGATACGTCAGCGCCATACTCCTTCGACTGGGATACGACGGGAGTAGTCAACGGTGACGTCACATTGACGGCTGAGGCGGATGACGCCGCCGGAAATATCGGCGTCTCCGCGGACGTGGTCGTCACTGTGCAGAACGCGGCTCCCGTAACGCTGTCGGAGCTACAGACACAGATTTTCACGCCGACCTGCTCTGTCTCTGGCTGCCACTCGGGTCCGACGAGCAACGTACTGCCGTCGGGCATGAATCTGACGAGCACCGCCAATAGTTTCGCGGCGTTGGTTAACGTGCCGAGCTTGCAGGTGGCGCTCGACCGCGTCGAGCCGGGCGATCCCGACAACAGTTACCTGATTCAAAAGCTCGAAGGCGGGCCCGGAATCACCCGCATGCCACAAGGCGGGCCTTTCCTCGATCAGGCAACGATCAACATGGTTCGGCAATGGATTAGCGACGACGCGCCGAACAACTAGGGTCGCGACGGGTTTTCACTTCCTGCGTTGCTACAGACTCGCAAAGAGCAGCGCAGGAAGTACCGCCTGTCCGACATTGGCAGCGATTACCGCGCTCCTGTTACGCCCAAGACGGCGGACTGGAATATTTGAAAAAAATGGTGACCAGGAGCGGACCGATTCGGGCACCAAATTGGCACTTTGAGCGTATTTGCGATGATGGCGATCAGTCGGATTCAACCTAACTCGCTGTGAGCTACTTGACACATAGCTTACAGATTGTTCCGGACACATGGTTTACATCTTTGAATTAGTGGCGCGCCCGGAGAGATTCGAACTCCCGACCACTTGGTTCGAAGCTCCAAATGCAGCTATAAGTAATTGATATATAATGGCTTAAAGACGGCGTTTGTTGCGATTTCGCCCCACAATGCACAACAATGCACTACTGATGTCGGAAAAATGTCGGAAACGCCGACTGCAGATTCTTGTATTTGTATCAGTAAGTCATTACAGAAATCTAATGAATAAGACTTTCATAAGGAATCTTCAATCCTGCATGCAACTTCTTAATCATTGTCAGTGTTAAAGTTCGCTTTCTACTCAACACCTCAGACACACGTCCGCTCGCGCCAATATAGGGTTCCAGATCTTTACGCGACAGGCTGTTTTGCTCCATCAGAAACTTTATCGCTTCAACAGGATCTGATGTGGGAATCGCAAAATGTTCATCTTCATACTTCTCAGCGAGAAGCATCAAAATATCCAACTCGTCGCCCTTCGGCGTGCCGGATTTTGCACCCCATAATTCATCCATGCGCTTGAGTACACGATTCAGTCCACGGTCACTCTTGATAGGTTTCAGTTTCATAATCAATCTCAAATATGTTCAATATCCCCGATCTTGTCGTATTGCTCATGCGTTCCTACAAACCGAATCAGCATCCCGCGTCGGGTATAGTCCATCAACACTACGATTCTGTACTTGTTACCGCAGATATTAAAAACAACGCGGTTATTCTTTAAGATGCTCGCATTACGCAAGTCGGCCTTCAGCTTATGAGGCGAATTCCATTTCGCCGCTGCACAAAAATTGTACCACTCCGTCATTTGCTTCTTTGCATCTCTGTATTTCGGATTACTTTCCCAAAATCTACGTAATCTTGACTTGGCTATAACCCTCATTGGCATACACTAGCATGCTCCCACCATGGGAGCAAGAACAATTCTCCCGCCCTGGGAGGCGCATGATTCGGTCAGAGTGCAAGAGCGGTCCTTGTTGATTTGTGCCTGTTGATTTGCACCGGCATTTGCATAGGAAACTCGCCCGGTATAATGGTCAAATCCTGAACGCATATTACCGTTAGGTTAATTTCAGACGGGTCAATCTTCGATGCGAATAAGCGTTGAATTGGTACTGACAACTTAACCACCGCTGATCGATAATCGGGTGATGAATACCTATAGGCGTCATCGGTTCCCACCCGAAATCATCAGTTACGCAGTCTGGCTCTACCATCGATTCAACCTAAGCCACCGTGATGTTGAGGATCTGCTCGCAGAACGAGGTATCACTGTCAGCTACGAAACCATCAGACTTTGGTGTATAAAGTTTGGTGCTCGATACGCTCGCCGTCTCAAACGGCGACACCGTGGTTATGGCGATACGTTCTACATCGATGAGGTCTTCGTGAAAATCAATGGTAAGCAGCAATATCTGTGGCGTGCTGTGGATCAGGATGGGGAAGTGGTTGATGTCTATCTACAGTCTCGCAGAGATGGCGCTGCAGCAAAGCGCTTTTTCAAGCGGCTTATGCGGAGCTCTGGTGGTGAGCCCAGAAAGATCGTGACGGACAGGCTGAGAAGTTATGGTGTGGCGCATCGAGAACTGATGCCTGATGTAATCCACGATACAGCTCGATACGCGAACAATCGGGCCGAGCAATCGCATGAATCGACCAGAGTTCGAGAGCGAGGAATGCGAAGGTTTAAGTCTTCCAACCAGGCTCAGCGATTCCTGAGTGTACATGCCGCTGTTTACAATCTATTTAATCTCGGGAGACATCTCGTTGGCGCTGATCATTATCGGAACCTCAGGACAAGTGCGCTCAACGAATGGGAATTGGTAGTAGCCTGATGATGAATGGCCGAATTCCATTTATCCAACGAAGTTAATTTGTCAGTACCATGAGTCGGGTTCCTACACATTGAAATTGTCGTCCTCAATACTCCTGACACTTTTTCCCAAATTCGTCAATGATACTGCGTATATAAGTATCCATAGTTTGCAGCCATTCCGAGCGCCCGATTCGAGCAGCATGAGCACTTTGTAGCCGGGTACGGGATATTTGATTGCAACGCGACGGCTCAAATGGTGCATCATGATTTTATCGACATAGGGTCTACATACGAAACGGCGCCTCACGATGGAGGCGCTAAGTCGTTGAAATTATGGCTCCGGTATATCGAATCGAATTCGGAACCCGCTGATTACAAAATACCCGCGACCGAATTATGAATGTCCGCTTTTCTCCAAAGCGGTCACTCAGATAGTGGAATCCAGTCGAAA
>PVMK01124782.1_pt1 | contig 13284 bp, 10 predicted proteins | sample 1853481 | NCBI WGS metagenome assembly PVMK01 (sample SAMN08533507, study PRJNA380276) | Marine sediment metagenome, whole genome shotgun sequencing project.
CCTCAAGTGACATAATGACGACAGAGTTAGAAGCTTTACGTGTTATGATTATCGGCGCGCGGTCTTGACATACTTTTTCCATTGTTTTTGCAAGGTTTTGCCTGGCGGCTGTATAGGTTATAACTTTCATAAAGCACCTCCTGTACAACTTATTGTACATATAAAAAGGCTGTTGTCAAGCGCATATTTAGCGCCCGCTATTATGCGGATTTGGGCATCATCGGATCAAAGCAATTGCAATACGCTCAGTTCATTATACTAGGCGCGACTTAGCAGTTCATCACGTATTTTAACCATCGCCAGGGTATCCTGGCCGCAGTAAGTCAGAAGATCACTTCTGATCCTGGCTTTTTTGTCTTCAGGTGTTTCAGGATCAATCATGCGCAGATATTCCAGAGATGCTTGCATACCCTCCTGGATGGAAAGATTTTCGTAACTCATTTCCGGTACAAGGGCTGGGAGCACATATTTGAGGGAAAAAGAGCCGTAAAATTGGGGGTGGTAATAATGCCGTCTGATGATTGCATACAAATCTACAAAGCGGTCGATGACAGATTGGAGTTGGTCGGCATATTGGGGGAAGTGCTCGATAAGTGAATTCAGCACACCGGTTTCATAGCTTGTATAAATAACAATGCTGCCTTTCAGTTTCCAGCGCGTCTAAAAGGGTTTGGGTAAATTCCTCCCTGGGGTCTTTGTCTTCGTTGCACAGATATTCCCGATGATCCAGTTTCCCGTCCTCGTAAAGGATGTGATCCGACCACTGAAACGGTATGGTCTGATAAGGCCGTGTGCCGGCATAGCGGGGAATGGCCGGGCCGATGGTTTCAAAATCAAGGAAGTGGACAGGGTATTCTAAATCATGTAATTCAGATTCCAGGTCTTCTGAAATATACTCTTGCCGGTTAGTTACGGATTCTCGAATCCGATCCTGAATTTCGCTTAAAGGGAAGTTGCGCGGGATATTGCTTATATCCTGAATTCCCATTTGAGCCAGTTCATCGAGTTTGTTCTGCCCGATTCCGCTGATATTATATACCCAGAACTTCGGCATATCTTCAGTGCAATGATCCCAGAACTCACAGTCATAAGGTTTGCTGCAGTGCCTGGACGGCCGAATGTTAGGAGCGCCATCTTCCGCAAGCATACCTTTTAGTTGCTCAAGTTGCCCGGGTATTTCCGGCTGCATTGATATGCTTAGGTCGGTGAGATCTTCAAATGCAAACAAAGATTTAAGGTCCAGGTTTTGCCCGTCATAGACATACTGGTTGTTTATATGCAGGATGCCGGCCCGGCTAATCTTCAATCCGCAGCCCTCGAGAACATAATGCTGTACGGCAACATCCGCATAATAAACGTCTTTGACCGAAGTCGATGATTTGACTTCCACCAGATTCCAGCTGCCGTTTTCTGTTCGCTCAAGAATATCAACCCGTATGCGCACACCGTCATAGATAAAAGCGGCCTCGTAAATGGCCTTTATTTGCGGATCACGCATAGCCTTAAGTGTGGATTGGACAGCTTGTTTGTGCTGGTAGTAAGCTTCATCGATTAAAACACCGCCTGGATAAAGCTGAGTAGCCAGCCGCCCCACTTCGTGGCCGCTGTCAAATACCGCCTGCTGGGAAGAAGATACTTCCGACGCCAGATCTCGATCAAAACATTGATACCAGAGCCGCAGGTGGCACTGCAGCCCCGCTAGAAAACGGGATTTGGATAGCATAGGAACATTTTTCATACTGCTATTTTAACCCGATTTAATTCTTATATGCAAATTCTTGCGAAAAATAAGGTTGGCTTCTTGATTTGTGATAAAAATAGTAAGTAAATCACTGATCAAGATTTGATGCCGGGGCCCAAAAATATCAACTTTTCACCACTGTCCCGCTTTTCATTTTCATCGGATTGATCTTTGCCGACCGATCGTTTAAAGTGAACGCGTTTGGATACCAACGGCTGCCGGACCGGGCTGTGAGTTGCGGAAATGTTTGGATCGGCAGCAGCAAGTGCTTGAAAGGAGGATCAATGAACGTTTTGATCATGTACTATTCTAAGGGCGGCAATACCCGCAAGCTAGCCGAGGCTATCGCCGAGGGGGTAGAGCAGGTCGATGGGGTCGAGGCCGTGCTGCGTCATACCCGAGATGTGAGCAAGGACGATTTCGTGGCCGCCGACGGACTGATCGTCGGCTCACCGGTCTATTTCGGGACGATGGCTGCCCAGTTGAAGCAGGTCATAGACAAGTTTGTCGGTGTTCGCAGAAAAATGGAAAACAAGGTTGGCGCTGCTTTCAGCACCTCGGGCGATGCCAGTGGCGGCAAGGAAACCACCATGATGTCCATCATTCAAGCCCTGCTCATCTATGGGATGATCATCGTGGGCGATCCCATGACTGCTACCGGTCATTATGGAACCGCTTGCGTGGGTGTACCGGATGCCGCTGTCCAGGAAAACGGACGCAAGCTGGGCCGGCGGGTGGCCGAGCTCGTCATGCGACTTGCCCGGTAAGGGAATTGAAACATGAAACTTCTGTTGTTCAGCGATATACATAGTGATTTCCCCAGCGCTTCAAAGCTGGTCGAATTATCCCTAAAGGTGGATGTGGTGGTAGGGGCCGGTGATTATTGTCTGGCCCGCCGGGGATTGGATGACATCATTGCGGCACTGTCCGCTATACCCAAACCCACGGTACTCGTACCCGGAAACGCCGAATCATATGAAGAACTGGTCCAAGCATGCCGTTCGTGGCCGAATGCTCGTGTGCTGCACGGCAGTCAGACAACCCTTGATGATGTCACATTTTACGGCATCGGCGGAGGGATACCGATAACGCCCTTCGGCGCATGGAGTTATGATTTCTCCGAAGATGAAGCCAAAAAATTGTTGCAGGATTTAGAGTCCGGCGGTGTTCTGATCAGCCATTCTCCCCCTAAGGGAGTCCTGGACATGTCCTCGGATGGCAGAAGCTTGGGCAGCGAAGCGGTTCGCGAAATCATCGGCATCAAAAAGCCCAAATTAGTCGTATGCGGGCACATACACGGCAGTGCCGGCCAAATAGCCGAGTTAGGTCCAACAAACGTCATCAATGCCGGCCCTGATGGGATCATGTGGGAGCTATAATCCGTGCTTGAAGTGACACGCTTACTCACGCGATTGAATTAGAGAAATGATCCCAGGCATCGTTCCAATTAACAAATAACGTTTTGTACCTTGGGCCAGAGCATTTATCTCTAAGTGTTTACATCCAAAAAGATCCAACGTATAATAAATATTAAAAATTTAGCTATTCCCTAAAAGTTTATTCAATGCCTGAGCGATCAGAGATCGATACGAAAATAGCGAAGAAAAAGGCCCAAAGATTGAAGGTTCCCTTTGTCGATCCGCTTCGGGCAGCCATCGAACCGTCTGCGCTTAGCCTGCTTGAACCGGAAATGGCTATACGGCGCCAAGCTTTGCCCATCCGCGTGGTTGATAATTTTCTGTTGGTAGCAATGATGACACCGGAAGAGCCGGTCGCAATTAAAAGTCTGGAATTGCTGACCGGGTTCAAGATTCGTCCTGCAGTTGCCCCGATAAATTCGCTCTCTATCGCACTGAAAAAGTATTATGAAAACGGCTACGGTCGAGAGCCTGGTGTCAAAAAACGCCAGCCTAAGACAACCCGCAAGACAAACGCCAGAACCCCCAAAGGAGACACAAGCGAGCCATGCATTATTTCTGTGATCTCAAACAAAGGGGGTGTCGGTAAAACCCATCTTTCCATCAACACGGCTTACTCTCTGGCTAAAAAAGGTGCCAGGGTTCTGCTCATCGATGCTGATCTGGGCAATGCGGATGTCTCAAACAAGCTGGGAATATTTCCCAAAAGCCACCTGATGGATTTCCTGGAAAATAGAAAAAAGATGGATGAGCTTCTTTTCCGCACCAAGTATGGCTTTGATCTTATCGCCAGTTCGTATGGTGAATTTAAGCTGGCGAATCTGTACTATGCCCAGAAGGTAAAATTTATCAACCATTTTAGAAAAATAAGTCAACGATACGAATTCGCCATCTTTGACCTGGGAGCCGGCATATCACGTATGGTGATGGATTTTGCCTTGGCCGCTGATCACACGATTATTGTGACCACGCCTCAGGACTTCATCAGCGGCTATGCATGCACAAAAGCCGGGTTTTCCCGATTTAAAGAGATCGAAGAGAGACTGGAAGAAAAGTTCCCCAATTATCAACCCCGGTGGACCTTTTCGCCGATGCTGGTGATCAATCAGGCAAGTAATCTTCGCCAGGGGTTTCAAACTTTTTGATACCCTAAAAAAAGCAGCTAACGAAAAGATCAATTCGCGTGAAGGCAAATTTCGCATCGAACCGGAATATCTGGGGGCCATCCCCTATGAAAGAGCCGCACTGCGCACGGCGGAAATGAAAAAAAGACCCCTGCTTCTCGTTGCTCCGCGCGTAAAGGCCGCCCAGAGCATACAACATATGTCAACACGATTTTTCCACCCGGAGGTGACCTATGATCCAAGGGTCAAGTTCAAACAACCGCTAGCCCGTTTTGCAGCCATTCTCTCCCAAAAAAATTAGCACTCTATGAATGGCCGCAAAGGGAGGACGAGGCCTATGAAAAAAGCAGACAAGGATATTCAAATGCTGGGACCGCAGGCGGTCCTGGAAGGAAACCTTGTATTCGAAGGTTCATTGTTTATAAACGGCCATGCTAAAGGCACCATTGAAAGTCGCAGCGGTTCGATCGTTGTCGGCGAAGATGCTGTGCTTCATGCCGACATTTTTGTCCGGGCCGCCACGATTAACGGTGAAATAAATGGAACGATTCGCGCCACGGAGCGCATTGAACTTCGCCCTTCGGCGCGCGTGCATGGTGGACTCAATGCGCCCATCGTACTAATGGATTCAGGGGCCATTTTTGAAGGCAAGTGCACGATCAAGCCCAAAGAAGATGCGGCTTCTCAAACAGACCGGATGCTGTCAACTAACGCCGGGAAAACAGAAAAACCGATGAAATCATCCCGGAAGCCACAGGTACAATCCGGCTCCTCCAAAAATAAAGAACCTGGAACAAGCGCGCAGGAATAAAAAAGCCACCTCGGGGCTCCCCACCTTATCAAAGCACAATTAGAATATTTCCGCTTTCTTCCTGCTTTGTGCTATAATTATTGCAGTATTGCGATTAATGATAAGTTTTCAAAGGGAAATAGTCATGCGTGGAGTATTGATCATCGGTATGGTCGTCAGTTTGCTGATTATAGGAATACTGGTCATGAAAAATATGGGAGTCGACAGATCGACCGGCGTCATAGAAACGCAAACTAAACAGTACACAGAGACAGCAAAAAGTATTGCTGATGAGGCTAACGAAAGAACTAAAGAGCTCCGTGAGCAAATGTCCAGGGCTGAGTAACCATTAGCTGATGCTGCATTTGTGAAAAGTCAGATTCTTCCATAAGATTATTCGTAAAACCGTTGAATAAATAGGCGTCATCACAGCCCCGTGGTTTGAACAATAATGGTCAAAGCGTGAATACTGAAAAATAAAATAACGTCTCCCTTTTCCTAAATACGCAATATATCAACCTCGTCCCTTTATACACTCTTTCAAAAAAACGCAATAAATCACGTCCCTTTTTCATACATTTTCAAAGTTGAATTCGATGCGAAACGCATAAAATCATAGGCGTCCCTACCATTTTACACTCTTTTTCAAGACTCCCCCGTCCTGGGGACGGGGGAAGTCGGGTGGGGGTGGCTGAAGGGGTTTATCTTCGCATTAAAGAGGAATCTGCTGATAGGGCTCAGCCCGCCGGGCCCATTCGCTTTGCGCAAAGCGGGATGCGAGGGTGTCATAGGCCCATCGCAGCCCCTTGGGATCGTGGGCTTTCCAGTATTTAGCCACTCCCAGGTAGAAAATGGTCTCGGGGGCTGATCCGGCATTCGGATGTTGCTCCATGGCAGACGTCAATTCCTTGATCGCTTCAGCAAAACGGAAGCGGTTGAGAAATAATTTTCCCTTGCCAAGCTTGAGATGCGCCAGGAAGTCGTCGTTGGGGACAAACCCCACGATACGATAATGCTCCCTTCCCGTCGAATCGTGTATCAGCAGAGTTGGTGTCCAAGCAATGTCGAACTGTTTCATGAGTTCGGTTCGCTTGTCCCAAAAGCACTCGCTTTTTACCGGAACAAATTCATCTTCTATGTATTTCTGGATCTTTTCATCGGAATACGGACCCGTATTCATTGCGTTGCAACCGAGTCAGCCCTCAAACCAAAAATCTTGAAATATCGGTTTGTGGGCTTTCCTGGCCGATTCTAACGCTGTGCTAAAAACTCTCTCCCATTTAATCTCGGCCATGGCAAAACTCCTTTTGTGCGTGGGTTAATCCAATTAAAAAAAAATTAATGTCGCAAAAGCGAAAGTCAAGAGCAGCATGAGATTTAATATTGTCTTACCCGGTGGAAATTGGGGCCGCGACTTGATTAGTGATTACAGAGGCCTGCTTAATCTCTAATCAAGATTTAACCCCTAAATCGAGACTATCGGGCAAAGCGCGTATTACGCAATACAAACCGGTAAAAGAGCGGGGATTGTTCTGATATTGGAAACAATGAAAGACAGAAAATATTAGATTCGACTTAAAACCACCATTGAACACATTACCTTAATTGAGTCCAACTCAATCAAGGTTTTAGCTGTTTCAAATGATCACAGGCATCGTTTCAATTAACAAATAACGGATAACGACTAACTACCCAATTGAGCTGCATTGCTCATTTGAGGTTTTTTATTGATACATGGAGTATAGGAAATACAGCATATTAGCGATATGGTCGGCCGATTCTTTAAATATGAGGATGTTTGGTTCAACATAGAGCTAATTGCAAAGCACATTTACCCTCTATTCAGTCAGCCGATATTTAAAATTTTACACATCGTTCTCATTTATAAAATTTTCACAACTTGTTTCATCTAAAAAAGCATAAAAACATGTCCGTCCCTATCTCCGTCCCTATCTCCCTCATCAGGACTCAAATGTAAAAATAGGACGGATGTCCTTATTTTTTCAATTTATCTATACCTAGATGGTATTTGGCTTTCTGCCCATTAATCTCGACTTTGGTTTTAACCTTACAGTCTCAGCAAGATGGTATTAATACTTATTCAATTATTCAACTTAAATTCATTTCTTATAAAAAGAAATTTAAATTTGAGATCGATTTAATTTTTATAATGTAACTCATTGTTTTTTCACTAAATTTTTGTTGACTTTTTTAACTTTCGCGTATAGTAAAAGATTAATTTATTCGAGTATGTGAACTCCATTACACGCTCAATCTACTTTTCTTACGAGACCAGTTCTCAAGACGAGCAAAGATCATCATTCTTCTGTCGCTACTGCTCATTCAATAGAGATGACTGAACTTTGCCCTGCATCTGAAATGTTTCAGATCAATTATCAAGAAAAATACTTACCCCCCTTATAAACTTAAATTACCCAATATCAAGTTTTTCGAATTTAATTAGTCACGACAAAGGAGCGCTTTAGGATGGCTTTCCCTATCACTTTGGCTTAGCCCATGGGGTTTGCCGTTTTGATAAGGTCTGGTGCGACTCATTGTATATCGACAACAACGATGATCAAAAGCTAAATAATTTGCATTACTTTAAAGGCGTCCGGACAATGTTGAAGGAAAATGAATTTGTTGTTTATCATTCGAGTGTCAGCTCACATCAGACCACCTTGATTATAGATTTTCTAGTAAATCTGAAGCCGCTTTACAAGCATCACTTTGAAATAAAACAGGGACGATAACAGTATTGATGATCGTTTGATATGCTGCTGCCGCAACCATAAAAACAAAAGGAGGGATACAATGAAAAAGTATACGATCTTTTTTATTTTGCTTTCACTGTTTTATTCTCCACACTTATACGCGCAAATGCAGACAAAGGATACTGCAGAAATAAAAAGTACCTCTCAGTATGGTTACGAATACAAGGGGAAATTCATCGCCCTTAATCCCAGCAAGCGTTTTGTCGCCATATCCGAAAAGGGAGTCAAGTTTAAAGCTTTTGTGAAAAAAAGCCGCTTGATACGAGATCCACTCAGTGAGAGATCAGTACTGAAGCAGCACAAATTCGGTCTTTATCGGGTACCCGAGCTAAGTAAAAAAGACAAAAAACAAATCAATATACAATCGCAGATTAAGCAATTCTATGCAGAAACCGGTGAGGTGATCCAACCCGTTTTTGAACAGGGCCAGGCGCTGCTGATACCTTCAGATGAACTGATTCTGGGATTCGATGGTACCGTTTCTCTTGATCAAGCCCGGGATTTCATTAAGCCCCATATGAAGAAGCAGGGCGTCCTTAAACTTCGGCAGCACCGCAATAACACCTTTATCCTAAGTATCAATCAACCGGCCAACGGGCGGGTCTACCAGGTTTGTCAGTATTTTTCCAAACTTGAAGATATTGATTTTGCTGAGCCCAATCACATGATTGTATTTCTATTTGCGCCGAGCCCTCCCATTCCTGATGCTGATCGTATCTCTAAAAAGCTACGCTATAGAAAAAAAGGCGCTAAATTGAACAATGAAGAAAAAGTCGTCGCCTCACCGCTTTATCAAACACATTCTTCTGTCAGCTGGACAGTTCTGATCGAAGAGAGCTTCGAGGGATCATCTCTTCCCCTGGGGTGGTCAACCGAAGCGCGGCCAAATCAAGACGGCTCATTTACAGATGCGTCCTGGGCCATAACCGCGCATAGAAGTCATTTAGGGTCCAAAAGCTGCTATGCCACAGGCGGAGGGCCTGAAGGCGTGGCGGCTCCAGGGGACTACCCGAACAATGCGAACAGTGTTCTTAAATCACCGGTACTGAATTTGGCGTCATATGAAGAGGTTTACATCGAGCTGTGGTTCTACGCGGAATTTGGCACCGGTTTTGACCTGGGAGCCGCCATTGTCAGCGGATCGGTTCCTGAGGAACTTAGCATCGTGGGGCTTTTCTTTATCGCCTATCCGGGTGATCCAACGACGGTTAATGGATGGCGCAGAGCACTTTTGCGAGTGCCGCCGCGTTCCAGGATCGACGGTGCAAAAATCGAATTCATTTTTTTAAGTGATGATAACCTAACCGGTGAGGGGATGTATATCGATAAGGTTAGAATTGTTGCCACAACCGATGTGGATACTGACTCCATAAGCAATGACAGGTACAGTGCCAGGCAATATGAGATGAATAACTCGGGTCAAATTGCCGGCATCGGCGATTACGATAACGATATGCATTTGCCGGAGGCCTGGGATCTGGTCTCTGTTTCCTCCGATATAGTCGTTGCGGTCATTGATTACGGGGTAGACAAAGCACATGAGGACCTTAACATTTTTGAGGGTTATGATCCCGACGGATCAAGCGGGGGCGCATATCGAGACTCCGATTTTAGTGCCAGTTATCACGGTACGGCTGTAGCGGGAAATGTTGGGGCCATTGGAAATAATACACTGGGAGTGATTGGCAGCGCTCCGGGAGTGAAAATTATGCCGATTTACCTTGGTGGGACTATCGCTGAGGTCGCCAGCGCCATCGATGTGGCTGTGATGAAAGGTGCAGATATTCTAAGCAATTCCTGGGGATTCGTTGATGCAGCACATGCAGTCATTGAAAATGCGATTTTGGATGCTTTGCATCTGGAAAGAACGGTGCTTTTTGCGGCAGGTAACGGACCCGATCGCCCTCCTTATACATATAATGTAATCTTTCCCGCCAGCTTAACAGCTACAACCGATGTCATCTGTGTCGGAGCCTCCAGTCCTTCCGATGAGCACAAAGCCGCCGCGAGTAGCGATGGATCACATCTCTGGGGCTCGAGTTATATCGGCGATGGACCGGATGTGGTTGCACCGAGTCCCTGGAGCTACACTACGGATATAACGGGAAATAAAGGATATAATCCTGATACTCCATTTCAGGGTTCTCTAATTGATCCCGCAGACGCCAGCAGTGAAAACTACACACCGACGTTTGGCGGGACCTCATCCTCCACACCAAAAACTGCCGGCGTTGCGGCGCTAATTTTGTCAGCCAATCCCAATCTGACACCCCGACAGGTAAAAAAAATTTTGCGTGAAACGGCAGACGATATCGATGTTCCTGGAATTGACGACAAAACGGGAGCGGGCCGGGTAAACGCTCACAAAGCAGTGATGGCGGCCTTTGATGAGCCAAGCGCAAAGGGTATTCCTGCCGGCACCGTCGTCGCCTTTGCAGGCAGAGTCGATGCCATACCGAATGGCTGGATGCTGTGCGACGGGCGGGAGCTATCCCGCTCAGAATACCGAACCCTCTTTTATGCAATCAGAACCGCTCATGGTGAGGGTGATGGTTCAACCACCTTTAACCTGCCTGACAATCGCGGATATTTTCTTAGGGGTGTTGATCACGGAACGGGTAGAGACCCCGATTCTGCCTCCAGAACGAGTCGCGGGCAACTACCACCGGAGCAAGTCGGCTCTGTACAAAATGATGCTACCCGGATTCCTGGAAACCTTCAGGTGCAGCAGGGCGGAGCACACAGGCACCAATACACCTATACCAAGAATCACCACCATACCGGTAGACGGGTAGACCGATATGACGACGGTGGAGACGGGCTCTATGAACAGACAGTCACCGGAGAGACATCGGGTATTGTGGTTCATTCTCACGGGCTAATTGGTGGTGACCAAGAAACTCGGCCCAAAAACAATTACGTTAATTGGATAATCAAATACTAATGAGAAACCTAAAGTTAAGGGATCTCCTGTCGATATGTGACAATAATAAATAGAAAGGGTGTCAATAGAAAAGGTGTCAAATCTTGATTATGTTTGACACCTTTTTAACACAAAACAGCTATTATTTTGTGGGTGTCCCAACACCCCCAAGCTAATTGTTTATTGAAACTTATAAATTTATGGGCGTCCACATACCCGTCACCAAAAAGAAAGCGGGGATTGTTCTTATATTGGAATCGATGAAAGACAGAAAATACTGGATCCGGCTGAACACCAGCATTGAACACTTTAATTTGCCAATTGATACCTGGAGTATCGGAAATACAGCATATTAGCAATATGTCGTTTTCCGGCTTACTTGCCCCGTTAAATATATCGAAGATATGGAGCGTAGCGGATTTAACTGGGGAGCTGGCAGGGATTCTTTCATTTTATTCAAATGTCAATATTTCACCAACGTCCCAATCTCTAAAGATGTTCTAGAGGTTCATTAAACTGAAAGGGTGGCTCTCTCATGCCAGCCTCTCTTAATGTCTTTGAGACTGCTTTGTCTATCTCTCGCTTTGTTGAATCGTCTATCACTAATCACTGGCCTCTGTTTTTAAAAATTTTACAAATTCATCAAGTGTTTTTCGCTCCTCATCAGTTAAATTAGAGAAAGACTCAGACTTTGCAGCGAACCTTGAAGCCTCTTCTTGAATATTATCAGGTATATCTGTGACTGCTCCTGAAAGATAGGCAATTTTGCGATTAGATATGTTATAGAACTTACTCAATTTATGAAGGATCAAGGGAGAAGGGCTAAAGCTCGCATCTCTTTCCAAAGAAACTACGTCTTCACGATTAATGTCAATTTTCTTTGAAAATTGATCAACCTTTAGTCCCCTTTCTCTCCTCAAACCTTTTAGAACCTCCTGGAATACAAAACGAATTGTATCAGTCTTTTCAATTTTTGGGATCAACTTAACTGACAGATGACGGTTAAGTGCCTTAGCTATTCGGCTTAGCATTGACAAAGAATGCCCATCATAGTCTGCATCTTCCAGGCGGCTTATTACCGACTGAGTTGTTCCTATAAGATCGGCCAATTCTTTTTGAGTTAAGCCAGCTTCTTTTCGAAGCTCGTAGATCATCCGAGCCACATCAGCATTAACTCTCTCTTCTTGAAGGGAAGCTTTACGTTCGGCATCATCGCCGATATAGCGTCGATGCAAAATGTTGACAGCATTGACTTTATTTTTGTTTTTTGCCATTTTCTTCACCTCCCATAGTGTATCTTAAAGGATCTCCTTCAAATTTGCTTTTGCGATCTATTGCTAAATCGATTTCTTTAGGTGGTACCGTCCCCTTTTTTATCAAACCGTGTGATATGACTCCATCTTTCTTATAGAAGAAATATAGAATTCTGTATTGAATACCTTGATGCGCAACACGAAGTTCATAAATTTTATCACGTAGATAATCAGCTTCTGGTCGTCGCAACTCATATCCCATTTCCTTTAAACGCTCTATTTTTACAATGCATTTATCTTGAACCTTGGGTGGTAGAGTGTCCATCCAATCAATTAGAGGACAACTTCCAGCATCGTCGATATATAATATGACTTCTGTTTCAGGCATCCTTTGATATCTCAAATATTGGTATGAATATAGCAATATTGAGATAAATGTCAATAAAAAAACGCAATATTGCTATTTTTTTTACGATATAGGTAAGCTGATAAAAGACCCACCTCTGTTTAAGAAATGGGGTCCTGTAAATCGGGTCATGTACCCTCCATTTGGTTTTTTATTTAGATTTATTTTCGTACTTTTTCAGCAGGTCGCGGAGAGCTTCTTCGATGAGATCATTAAATGGGCGTTCGAGATCAATAGCAAGCTTTTTGGCTTCTTTTTGGAGGTCGTTTTCGATGCTGGTTGTCATATTCTTTCGAGCCATGCCCTTTAATAAAATATTCATTTATTCAAATCAATAAAAAAGCTTGACAAGATATGCATATATTTTTATCAATATATAAATAAATTGAGTGTAAAAATGAAAGCAGCTGTAACCTAATTTGAGCGATTGTCGAGGTTGCCGCAGATACAAGGAAGATGTCGTCCCGCTATAGTCGCCTATGCGGGACGGCATCTGACGCAGTAGATGTGGTAAGATCGGCAATCCCGACTTGTTGGGTCGTAGCTAATAGCGAAGCCCAAAGGGTTTTAAATTTTAAAATATAAATCGATCGTTCGACCCTGAGGCTCTCGACGGGTAGAATTCATCAAATAGAAAATAATCCCATTTTAAGATTTAAAACGGTCAAGTTAGGTTTTGGCAAAACGCGAAAATCCGGAAAAATGGTATCAGCAGAGATGGTGCGAAGCGAATAAGGGGCAGGTTGAAGTGGTATTAACGGATGGCACCCGCTGCGATTGCCTGACGGATACCCACGCAATTGAATTTGATTAATGATCACAGGCATCGTTTCAATTAACAAATACCGGATAACG
>PVMK01125821.1_pt1 | contig 13284 bp, 13 predicted proteins | sample 1853481 | NCBI WGS metagenome assembly PVMK01 (sample SAMN08533507, study PRJNA380276) | Marine sediment metagenome, whole genome shotgun sequencing project.
ATGTTTGGTAGCCAATGGTACTTTGGGACTGTCTTCCCATCATGGAATTCATGGGAATAGTATGACAAAAGTGATCATTCAAAATTTAAATATCGTTGAATTTGAGGTTGCTGGGATTGCACTTAACGGTGGTATTCACTGCTTGACCAGAAATGTAAACATTTGTAACATGTCTCGTACCATTCCAGTGCTATCTACGTATTCAGCTGGAAGATTTATCCAACCGTTCTTGAAACAAATTATAGCAGCGCAGCCAACAGCTGCTTTAGAATTTGCGGGTGGGACTAAAACAGGCGAGCAGATTTTGAATAGTCTGGTTGCGGAGATGAACACCGTTCTAGATGCTGTGAAAGCAAATCAACCAGTACCCGATGGTATATTCAAGAATTCTAGCGGACTTTACGACGGCGGTGGCTATGGAATTGTTATTAATTCTAGAGGCGTGGTGGTGAATGGTTTCAAAACGTCTAGAGTCGGTGCAGTCGGAAATGAAGATATAATCATTCATAATGTTCAGATAGAGAATATGGAAACGGGTCAAGGCGAGATCATCGGTATTAGTAATGCCAATGATCCTAATCACGATCCTTCGGCTTATGGTGGTAAGGTACAAGTTGGGCCAGTGGGGAGTGTTTTCCAAGTACTAGTAGCATCAACAGCCGGTGCTTACGTGGGCAACGTTGTATCTGATGCTAAACTGTTCGTCGCTAAATTTTCACCAGGGAAAGGTACTGTTAACATCACCGACCCTATTATCAATTGGGCCCTGAGTGGTGCTGACGATTTAGAACAAGTACTCTTGGATAATAACTACTATTTTGTGTCTGGTGGGGACTCTATGGCACACGTAATGAAAGGTATTATCGGATTGTTTGTGTCTGCTGGTAAAGATGTTAAATGTTTTGATATGCAAATTCAGAATATTAAAAATGCTTCTTTACCCGGTGCTAATTCCGCTGAAAAGACCGATAGCAAAGCCGCTATTGTACCTCTGAAAACAGAATACAATGGGGGTGCTTCCCGTGGGATTGCTATTGTGGGTAGTGAACAAGTGTATATGAAAAATATAGTTGTGGATACGATTAAAGCTGAATGTGGTAATGGTTGTGGGTTGGATCTCATCAATGAATGTAATACTATTCGTGCAAGAGAAAATATCAAGATCTCCAGAATTGAAAGTTCAGCAATTGTGAATACGGGGAATTCTCCAAATCCTGTGTCAAACCAAATGTTTATCGAAATCAGCAATGAGTCGAAAATCGGGATCGAAATAAAATAAATCCCGCGAAGAAATTGATTTTTACACGTAAATAAACAGAGAAATAGGATGAATGCATATAAAAATCAAGTGATTTCAAAGAATAATATGGGGGTTTTGTTTATGAGAATTTTACCAGTTGTGATAAACGTCTATTACCGTGCCTGTCGGGAAGCTCGAGATAAGTATGCGAGTATCTTACAACGTTGGTGGCGTCGTGGTAGTGGTCATTGGGCAGATCCCAGTAATGCTTGTTGGAGATTAAAATTTGACCATATAAATAACGATCTAGGATTTGTAATGGCCCCTCCCGTGTTGTATCGCCAAGTTAATGGACACGCACCGCTTGAGTGTCCACACACACCACGCAGACTTCGTGTAAAATATTTGATGATGAATTACACAATGGAGACGCTATTAAATGGAGCCACATCTATGATGAAAAGGCATTTGAATGAAACAGTATCTCCTTTATATTGCCACGGCGACTGCGTGTGCAACAATCCACCCACCAAATGTTACATGAGATGGTTTATGACCCGAAACGGTAGGTCTTGGGTGTACAGAGTACTCGCCGGAGACAGTCTTGCGCCTAAGACCAGAATGGGGCTATCTTACTTGACCAGATTCTTTCATCAAAGTGTTCTTGGTAAGACTCATATTCATACACCCGGTGCCACAATATTCTGGTCTTCTTTTCTCGCGAATGCAGCGTCTCCATGTAAAGAAATCAGAGAATACATGCACGAGATTGGTTGTGACGAGGAATTTGGAATAATTGGATTTTGATTGGAATGGTGTGATCCCATGAATGGAATAAATATTCCAGGATAAAGTATAAGAATAATATTCATTTAAGATAAATGAATATTTCATTATTACCAGACGCGTTACTAAGCAAAGTTCTTTTATTTCTCTCAAGTTCAGATTTGTGTGGTAGTTTTTACTTTTTAGGGAAACAAAATTTATCTAGAAAGCTCTGGAATCCAAAAAAGAGGATTTACTGGTCTTTAGAGCTAACAAGAGAATACAACGACAAACGAAATAATAGATTTCCGGTAGAAACAACGTTACTCATTTTGACATTAATGGCGTCAAGATTGTCTACTTACTATTCCACTGGTCAATTAGCTTGTGCTCTGGGCAAAATTAATGATCTTTTAATGTTAAAGTTGTGGTAACTTCTGTATCTAAAAACAATTCTTCTAATTTTTGATACAGCTTTTTCCTGCTTCCTCCTTTCTGAATATACTGGTGTAGAATCCCAATAAGAGGAGCCCTGTATTCTTTACGCGAAATAATAGATTTCAGTAGTTCAGCAGCTACATCATCTGGCATTGACTCTTTCATTTGTTTTTTATAAAATTTTTCTAACATTTCATACAATTCAAAATAGATTAAGGCTGGTTTGGCATCGTTTCTCATATGTTTTTTACGAAATCTTTTAAATGTTGGTGTTTTCATCAATAAGACTAAATCTCTCATAAATTCGTTATTTTTGAGAATATCTTGACCTTTTTGTGATACCACTTCTCGAGTACTTAACATATACAACCCTAATGTAGCATAAGATCTAATATTGGTCAATTTAGTTTTCAAATCGATATCTGTATTTTGCAATTCCTGTTTCAAAAGAGGAAGAACTTCGTCCAGTGTCAATTGTGTAGTTAAGGTTTGTGATGATGGTTTGGGTATTAAACATGCCATTAAGAACTTTTTTGTTATACAAAAAAGTTTTATATTCATTCAATTTAGAGAAATTCTAATCCTGGTGTAAAGATATTTCTAATCTGCTCGCAAACTTTCACCTTTTGTAATCGGGATTTTAATTGTGTCGCTGTAAACTTTTCCTGTTTGTAAGTCACTAAAATCAATTGGTCCATTTGTACAGACAACAATTTCAAATAATAAAGATAATCTACCTTGATAGCAGCCGTACGGGTCTTATAGTAATCTGGATGTTCTAATTTTCTCCACAACTTGGCTTTCAAGTTATCCATATTAGTTACGATATACTCTAAACGCTCACCGGCGTCAACCCGCTGTCCTCGTCTTCTCATTTTTTCTGCTAGTTGAACGTGTGCTGGCAACCCTCTTTTTCTTGCTCGCCATTCTTCTACCGCGCAAAAATAACAACAATCTCCCAGTTTTTTCCTGAATATTTCTTTTTCACCCGGGGAAAACGACAGAGGATCGTGGGAAGCATAACGGTCGAGAATGGTCGAACATTTATTGATGTCTTCGTGTTTTGGTAAGTTTTCGTAATCACACTCGTGGCATTTAATATAATAATCATCTAGTTGCTTGATTCGTTTCTTGGTATTATCAATTGCAAGTCTTCCCGAAGACATTGTTGCGTAATCTGAGATTTCACCGATACTTTTCGTAATTACAAAATCTCGATGACCAAAAAACCCGGAACACAAATTATTGAATCTATCACATAAATGTTTCATCACCTGATCCCAAGTGTTACGAGCAAATGCCATTTCAACAGCTTCCTTGTAAACCTGTCTGATAAAAGCACTGTTATCACGTCTCGCTAACAATACGCCTTTTTTCCCGACTTTATCTGACACAACACCATCACGTCCACAATCCAAATACATGTAACGCTTTTTTGTCAAAATTAAAAAACGCCAATAAATCACTTCTTCGAAAGCCATTCGCATCGGTGGTGGAAAGATTGAAGAGATATCTTCTTCTACTTCAAGACAGTGATCCCATAGTTCCTGAGCGTTATCAAACTGGGGGAAATGGATGTAATTACTGTCCGTATCACCGTAAACCAACTCACCATGATGAACTTCTTGTAATCGTTTCGCTGCTCGTTGAATGTTCATTCTACCCCACGCTGTAGTGCACATAGCACCCGGTAAGAATGGTAAATACCCGCGTCTTGCTCCCATAGCTCCGTACATACTATTTGCAGAAACTTTGAACGACAGCTGACGTTTGTTCAACACAATAACCAACTTTTTCAAATACCGAGCGCGATCAGAATCATCGGACAAATCACGTAACTCTTTTTTCGCAGCTTTCATTTCTCTCTTAGTACCAGACCTAGCATCTAGTAGAGCTTGCAATAGTGTAGGTAACACTCCCATTGGAGATTTAATAAAACGATAACGTCTCTTGGCACAAATCACCTTTTTTACTTTTTGTTTACGGACAGTTGTATCATGGCAACAACCAATATGATCTTCCCATTCGATAATATTACACGCCGAATCAGGAATATCGTCGTCGTCGCGAACTAAAGTTGAAAAGTCAATGTTGTACGCAATAATCGTCGTTGGATACAGAGACGAGAAATCAAATGGTACTACCTTGTCGTACACGCCAGGTTTCGGTTCAAATACATACGCACCCGTGAAACTTTCATCTTCTTTGGCAATATAACCATCTTTTTCTATTACTCTGTTTTCGAACATACACTTTTTATAAACTTGAGAATACACTTTAATCTGTTGCCCTTTCGTATAAAGATAGAAAATTGGTACATTGCAAACTTTAGCCATCTCACACAACCCAACCCATGTCTGCAATGTGTCAAACAACTCGCACACTAAAACACTATCTTGTACACAGTATTTTCCAACTACCCCCAATGCCTTTGCTCCTCGCTCACCTCCTTTCATACCCAGGCGATAACATCTAAAAATACCAGCAACATCAAGAGGATCTTTGGTTTTACCTATGAAGAACTCTGATACAGTTTTAAGTTTGTAGTTATCAAATTTATAATCACGTTTCACCAACGGAAGTAGATCGACATGTAACATTCCTTCCGCGTTCAAGAACTTGAAATTTTGAGTCTTATACGCAGCACTTGACCATTTAATCTGACTTTCCTGTGCAGATATAAATTCTGTGAATCCCATCTGTTTGAATTGATCAATAATAAGATTAAATTTAGCACGTTCTATCATGTATTGAATATCGAAACCAAGAATATTATAACCAGTGACAATATTAGGTCTGTATGTTTGCAAGAACTCTGCGTAACCAAGTAAAAGATCTGCTTCGGTGTTGTACTTAATTACCTCGGTGTCTTTGCCTACAATAGACTTATCAGGAGATCCCAATGACAATAGAAATTTCCTGTAATCTTTAGCACCTTCTCTTTTCAATACACAAGAGATCTGAAATACTTTGTCACCCGGTACTTCTGGATTAGGCATTCTACTCGGATTAGTAGAATTAACCTCAATATCCATCGACAATATCAATGGAGCTGGTACTTCGTCGCCACCTTCAAATTTTATACTTTTCCATTTCACTACATATTCTTCGTCGCATAATGTTATTTTTTCATCTTGGCCAACTTGTTTACCTGTAAATTTAACCCACCCAGCTGTAGGCAAAGACCGGAAGCATGTAAATTGTAACAATGGTGTCGCATCTTCTTCATGAATCCTACACTGAACATTACCAATACCTCTCACGAAGAATCGTCTCTTATTTACACTGTACGCGTAAGATCTCCTATCAAAAGGCGATGAAAATGCTAACATTAAATATGGAAATAAGCGTTCCTTCTTTTTCTTACGATCCCAATTACAATAATACAAACGCTTTTTCATTGTAAATGATGTTTTAATTGGTCCATGACTCTTGAGCCGACCGTTGATAGCGTTACTCAATAATTGAGCTTTTGATGCGTCCCATCTAATTTCTACACCATCTACTTTTTCTGGTAATTCCAGAAAACAGTAAGGCGTAAAATCGTTTATACGTAATACTACTGTTTTATTATCCTTTGTCAAGGCGTAAATTCTAAATACTGTTACTTCTTTTTCGTTGTCGTCCCAATGCCAGAAATACGGAAATACTGTTGATGTTGTTCGCATTGCTTTCTTAAAATTCTTTGAATTTTAAGATTCATTTCTCAATTTTTAGTTGGGTGCAGAACAGGTTGAGTAAAGGGTAGGAAGCATGCGCCCGATGCTTGCATGGAATCTAGAAATAGTTTTACTCCGGTTTCTCGACCAAAACGAGTGATTAGATCATTGAGATCAGCTTGAGCTTGAGGAAAATACCTTAGCACCATACCAAGCATGAGTGTGCGAATTTCCCAGTGCTTGTATCGATTGGTGTCCTTGATATCTACTACCTTATTCTGTTTACGTAGTTTGCGGAGCTTTTGATTCCGCTTTTTAGTTCGTTGTTTTTTAGCATCTGAAGGATCCATTTTTCTACAATGCTATTTCTATGCTAAAATTCATTTTTCACTAATTACATCATATCTATCGGATACTTTTCTCTATTGAATCGCGCCATTTGAAGAGCCATCAAATCTTCTCTGTTTCTAACGGTATCTCTAGTAAATTGTTGTGGGGACAGATATCTACTATCTTTGGTAGTTGGTACTTTTGGATATCTAGGCCACAAACCACCCATAGGTGTTTGAAATACTTCACTGTTTACTTGACTTCGAACCGTGTATACTGGCAACGAATAAATTGGTTCTATATCCTTATCCAAGTAATACATGTACTGACCGGAATGGATGTCCGCGTAGTTTTTATAATGTTTACCGTAGTTAGTGTATTTTTCATCGTAAATATCTTTCAATCTAACTTCACCGCTATATGGAATACTATCCAGTTGCTGTGTGACAGAACCATATAAGGGTTTTATCAAACGGGGATCATACGCTGTTACTGTTTTTGGTGTTTCTACCTCGCAATGTTTACGACGATGGTCACGATGATGTCTATGATGTTTTCTAGAATCTTTTTTACAAGTACCACATGCGCATCTAGCCGACTGAGGTTCGTGAAAAAATCCATCTGATACTTCTAAACCAAAATTAGGATTTAAGATTTCAATATTCTTTTTACCTTCTTCAGATATCCATCTACTTGGTTGTTTACCTGAACTTACGAAACTGGTACTGGCACATGAAGAAATTTTGCGCAATTGGTTTCGATTGTTCAAACCAAAGTTGTTTGTTGATGATTCGGGTGGGTTAGCTGGCCATTTGGGTATTCCGGTGGCAGGACATTCACTGCAGTCACAAGATGTTTTGGGATAATCCGGTCCAATCAATTTCTTAATCATTTTATTAAAACAAAAAAACGTTTAATTTTATTTATGGTAAAGTTGGTGATTTGGAAGTTGGGGTGTTCGTTTGGAGGTTATTGAGATTAGACGAAAGAATAAAAAGAGTACTATTCATACTACTAATTAAGTCTTCGAAATCTTGTAAATTTAATCTGGTGATGGAATGTTCTAAGCTCTTAATTTGGTTAACAACATTTGTTAGTTGATTTGTAATTTCAGACACTCTTAGGTTACTAATACCATTAGCTATCAGAAACAAACCAATACTCAATGGTGCAACACTACCTAACACAAACATAAAATGTAATAAGTGCTTTTTATAATCTTCCATTTTATTATCTTTACATTTTCTTAATACAGCGTTTATAGCTCTTCACAGCCGGAAACCAACACTTTTTAAAAAGCTTGGGATTTTCTTTATAACATTGATTAAACTTTTTTGTAGCCAACACTTCGCATTTATTTGAAGCGTAAACAGTAACAGCTACTTGAGATGTTAGAGGGAAATGATCACTTCCAGACTTTTTATATGGGTGGCTCATTTTATTACAATTCTCCTTGGCTACAGTATATTTATTTAAAATTAGGTTGGGGGATACTAGTATCTTATCTATCTCAGTTGGTCTATGTTTTGGATCGTAATCAAAAGAACAAGTTGTGTAAGGAACCGTCTTCATTTTCATTCCTATCTCTCCTAGACATGCTTTCTTTTTAGTGTCGCAATTAAAATCACCACCTATAATAGAGTAAGAGTTTTTGAGTTGTTTTGTAATTTTTTTTAGCAAATTTTGCCGGGCATCTTCACGTCTCCCACTTAGATGTAGACTTGCGACATCAACATGTTTGTTATTCCACGATAATGTAGTCATCAGTGCATTTTTTCTATCAAAATCTTTCTCAGATTTGCTCCATAGGAGTCTGGTAGTTCCCGGAACTTTTTTCATTTTTTCGTGTTTAAACATTATTGCGTTGCCAAATGCATTTTTTGGCAACGCAATAGGTGGTATTTTAAAAATGGTAGTATAATTTTTCAGACTCTCGAGTTTAGATGCGAAAACTCTATCGACTTCTTGTAAGAAAACTAAATCAGCATTTGCTAAACGTATTTTCTTTACTATTTTACCATGTCTGTTTTTTGTGTATTTGCTTAATTCAGGTTTTTTATCTGGCGAGTGATATTTAGTTGCAGCAGTGGCCAAAACATTCCAAGAAAGCACTTTGATAGAACTAATTTTATTTTTCTCAAATTTACTAGGTTTTCTACTATGACGCGGAACTACCCGGTGACCTCTACCACTTGAAACACGACGGAGATCTCTCTGCAACATTTCCTTCACTTTTTCTATCCTATTTCTCTGAGAGTTGGATATACCGCGACCTCCTCTATTGAGATAGTATTGAATGAATTTGATGGCCGACCCAAGACCTTTGGGAGCATATTTTTTATTTGTCGCTATTCTGTAAATTTCTATCGTAGATTTGTTCATGACACCCTTGGGAAATTTGACAGCAGCTGTTCTCAATTTAGTTGGGAAATCTCTATTATTTGACATTTATATATTACTAGAAAAACCAGATTTGAATTAAATATTACGCTTCGACTTCCGATACGTTATTTTGGAGCTATAAGAATTATCTAACTTCCGTGGCAATTAAGAAAACAATGAAAGAATATACCTCAAATAGACCAAATTTTGGTACTTTTCAAGATTTTGATGATACTATTACAAACTAGTTGACGATGTAATATGTAATTACATATTGATCTCTAGGAGTTACAATTTGATTAAAAAATGGGTAAAAAGTTGGGTAATATTCAAATTGTACCACCCACCTGGCATTACACGCACGAGCGTGGCCGGTAAGATCTATGGAAATGCTAACGGTGGTTTGCGATATAGAACCTCACGTGATAGATTCAGACAATTAAATACAAAATGAATAGAAAAGACGACGAATAAAATCACAAATGGCTTCTATTACAGAAAGACAGCGCACTATAATCAATGCTATACAAAAAGAGCACACTGCAACTAGAGAGTATTTGCTGATGCGTGAAAAACCTCTAACTGCTTATCAACATTATATTAAGCATATGCGTGCACGATGGAATACTCTATCAGAAGAAGAACGTGATACATTTATGCTGGAAGCAAAGCGTGATCGTGAAAGATATGAAAATGAAAAGGTTGAAATCGAGAAAAAATCCGGCGAAGAAATAAAAAAACTTAAGATATACTTGAGATATTCTGGAGATAGAGTCCCTTGCGTAGGCCTAGATAATGGATTCACACGCTATACCACAGTAGGGCCGGTAGATGAGATTGAACTCTTCACAACTCGAGTAGAAAAAAAGAAACTCATAGACAGAGGTGTTCCAGAAGAAAAAATTGGTATATACAAGTCTGTCGGAGGTCGTAAATTTAACTGGCGAGCTGCCAAAAAATGGGGAGTAACTGTTATGGTGGTTCACAAAATTACCGTCCCGCGTGGGGTGGGCTCCTTGAAAACTACGATGGGAGAAGCGGGCCGATTTACAACCTATACTAATTATAAAGGTGAAAGTTGGACCGAAAACTATTAAGTGTCGATTTTTCCAAGAATGAAAATCTAAACATTTATTTTGATAAATAAATGTTTAAAATTCTACTAGCAAGTCTTTACATGTCATCTCTGTGTAGCTTGACACGTTCGCACAGTTTTGCGAACTTTGTGAATAATTATAATAAGCGATATGATAGCACAGCCGAATATTTCAAACGAAAGAGTATTTTTGAGAGAAACAGTCTTCTCATCGACTCTCATAATCGAGCTAACCGAAATTGGAAATTGCGTATGAATACTTTTGGAGATTTGAATTGGGGTGAGTTCAGAGACTAAATACGTAGGTGTAAATACACAACCTAAATTTCCAGGATTTCATCTTATTCTATTTCTGAAAGTTACGAGATCTACCTAAATCATGGGACTGGGTAAGCGAGGGGGCTGTCACACCTGTTAAGAACCAAGGACAGTGTGGTAGTTGTTGGGCTTTTTCCACCACGGGAGCTCTGGAGGGTCTGAACTATATTAAGAACATGAGCAGCTAACCAATTTCTCTGAACAAGAATTGGTGGATTGTTCCGGTAGTTACGGTAATAATGGGTGCAACGGTGGACTCATGGATCTAGCATTTAAATTCGTCGAGAATCAAGGTATTTGTACCGAAGAGAGCTACCGTACACCGCACGGATGGTCAGACTTGTACTAAATGTAATTCTGTTTTCAAGATCACAGGGTCTCAAGATGTTCCAAAAAGTGACGAGAAAGAACTCCAAAAAGCTGTTTATACTCAACCAGTATCGGTGGCGATTGAAGCAGACCAACCTCTTTCCAGTTTTATCACAGTGGGGTGTTTGATGGTGACTGTGGAACTAATCTAGATCACGGAGTGCTTGCGGTCGGGTATGGTACTTTGAATAATACTGATTATTGGAAAGTTAAGAATAGCTGGGGTGAGAGTTGGGGCAATGACGGTTATATTCTACTGGCAAGAAATATTCCGAATCCATGGACAATGTGGTATTGCTCTACAACCATCAGTACCTACACTTGATTAAATCTTAATACAAAAAGTATGAAGATTCGACTACAAAATATTTAGTTCATGTGCAATTTGGTTCCGCGCATGCGCGTTTTGCGAGACGACCACACAGCTTTGTTGTACTGATGGGTAAGCACCCTGGATGGTGTAGTAGCCACCGCATCTGTACTCTCTGACCGTGGGTCAATGCGTCGTAACCCTGCGAGCCCCATACTGGGATCAACTGTTGACTCTCTGGGATGAACCTGAACAACAGCAGCGAGCGTTGATGGTACCGCACACGTGAATTGTATCCTCGAGATGTTGCGTAGCATGCGTTTGGTTGACCCAAAGCATCGTTGGACGTAGGATGTTCTAGTAAAAGGTGATCCGACTTCTGGACCTAAAGACATTTTTATCTAGTCCAGACAATAAAAATATATATTTTTACAGTTTTGTATAATTTTTTCAAATTCTCAACCGAACAATTAGAATTAAATTTTACACTTTCCCCGCTTAAGGAGAAATCAACAGGTCTCAGTATGCTCCAATCAGTATCATCTTTTAATATTCCCAATTTGGTGTAAATATATCCAACCAGAGCACTACACCAGAACCTATCAGTTTTTTGTGGACGAGAGTCACACTGGAACAATGCTTGGATCCAATCAGATGGTACTATGTCGTAAGGTTTGTCGTAAACAACATTGTGTATTTGTGATAAAACATCATTTGACAATTTTTCCCTTGGGCAAGATAATTTTCTGACGTAAGCAGTTCTGTTTTCAAAATTCAGACATTCCAATAACGGGGTTATTTGTACGCCAAGTTTAATTTGACCATCTTGCGGATCCGGATGACCGTTGAAAGTTGACTCCCAGACATATAAACCCTTCAATGATGGATGTATAAAAGTGGGATCTCGTAAAACCATCGCAACATGAGTGTAGTTGCTATGAGTTCCCCATTTAATCATATTGGTAAAAAGACCAAAAATCCCACCACTGTGGTTATTAAAAAGTAATAAATCTCCTGTTTGCAAATTCGTTCATTTACCTGCTAAGCTCAATTAATTTCGAGAAATTTTTGAATATCTTATCCATCATGATCGAGTTGTCGTAAAGTATCTTATCTGCTTGCAGAGAAAGACTTTCCGATGCTGATTGAATGACAATCATCTTGTCAATAATTTTTTGCTTAACAACGTAAGACAATGTTGCAACTTTCTTTCGACCGGCTCGGACTTGACTTCTATTCAACTCCGAGTCAAAACCTCACCACCAAGATCTGCGAACTCTCTCTGTGATTTGATATCTTTTTCTTGGATGATCAAGTTTTTCAAGTAGTCCTTTGTATTTATCTCACCAACTGGTCGTACTCCATCCGGTTCATCAACGCAAAGTTCAATAGAGTTCCTTTCTACTGATCAACTGATCTAAGAATTTAGCATGACTTCTCATATTTTTATCTAATATTTTTTGAATACCTTTTACGACCACTTGTGACGTTTCATGATCCATGGTATTGGCCGCTCATAGATTAACTGTAGTGGGGTGGTTACTCTGAGATGCCTAGAGCGACTTATTATGTAGTTTCTCTTTATAACGTAACAATCGGGTTCGTTCTCATGTAAACGAGGTAGTTGTTTTGGTAAATAGTTATATCGTACGGGAGTCCTTCGACGCAATATTGGAGCCTATTCAATTGTCGAATAATCTCTTTCAAACACGATCTGTATTTCTTGTTTTCCAGACTTCAACTCAATGGCTTTTTTGTACTTCAATTGTAACATTTCTTCGGTATTCCCGTGATCGTGGATGGTATTACGTCTACTGGTTGGTAAGTTCTTCGGGATTTGACAGAGGATTTCTGTCATATGCATTGGATCCATGTCCTCTGTGTCCATTAATTCCACTTCTATGACATTCTCCCCGGGCTCAATGGGATCACGAATCTGGAAGGTACATATACAGCATTGTGGTAACCCCGACGACAACGATACCATTTCTAAAAAGATACAATTACCTTCGTACCTGAAATATTTTCGGGGATGAAGTCTTTTTTGAACAAAAAAGATGCTAGTTTGCTTAAAGATAGAGGCATTTTCTAGATAAATGATTTTCTTATATTGAAATTGAAATTGAAATCCGGTGTAAATGAATATAATAAAAAATGCTACCAAGAGCTTGTAAGATGCGAGAGAAAGAATGGAGAGAATGTATGAGAGTAAATGTTTTAGGCCCACAAAGTATTTTAAGAAATATATGTCATCGTGAATATACATTGTGGATAGAATGTAAAAATAGATCTATAAAGCGAAGAGATAGCTTGCATTATCACGAAAATCCAGTGATGTATGCACCTTCTGAGAAATAATATATAACAAATTTGTTAT
>PVMK01116618.1_pt1 | contig 13283 bp, 11 predicted proteins | sample 1853481 | NCBI WGS metagenome assembly PVMK01 (sample SAMN08533507, study PRJNA380276) | Marine sediment metagenome, whole genome shotgun sequencing project.
TTCCGATACCCTGTGCGACCGGAGCACACCTGAGGCACTGCCCGTGCTGACCGTCGACGAACCGACCATCAGCATGACTTTCCGCGTCAATAACTCACCTTTTGCGGGCCGCGAGGGAAAATTCCTGACCAGCAGGCAATTGCGTGAACGCCTGTTTCGCGAGGCCAGCCATAACGTGGCGCTGCGCGTGGAAGACACGGCGAATCCGGAGCGTTTCAAGATTTCCGGCCGTGGCGAACTGCACCTGTCGATCCTGATCGAAACGATGCGCCGCGAAGGCTACGAAATGGCCATCTCCAGGCCTGAAGTCATCCTCCACGAGACCGAGCACGGGCGGGAAGAGCCCTACGAACAACTGGTTGTGGACCTGGTTAGCGACTACCAGGGCGGCGTGATGGAACGCCTGGGCGAACGCCGCGGTGAACTGCAAAACATGCAAATGGATGGCAAAGGCCGGGTACGGCTGGACTACATTATCCCAGCGCGCGGCCTGATCGGTTTCCAGTCGGAATTCAGAACTTTGACCTCGGGTACCGGTTTAATGTTTCACGTCTTTGACCACTACGGACCCTATCATTCCGGGGATATTTCCCGCAGGAATAACGGCGTCCTGATTTCGAACGGGACCGGAAAAGCCCTGGCCTATGCCCTGTTCAACCTGCAGGACCGCGGCAGGATGATTATCGACGCCAACGTGGAGATCTACCAGGGCCAGGTGATCGGTATCCACAGCAGGGCCAATGACCTGACTGTCAACCCGCTGAAAGGAAAGCAGTTGACCAATATTCGCACGGTGCTCAAGGACGATGCCGTGCAACTGGCATCACCGCAGAAAATGACGCTGGAACAGGCCCTGGAGTTTATCGAAGACGATGAACTGGTGGAAGTAACACCCAAGGCCATACGGATTCGCAAAATTCATTTGCTCGAACACGAACGCAAACGCGCCAGCCGCGAAAAAACCGCAGAATAGAAAAGTTTCACTCAGTAGAGGAACTTGAGGTCTCGGCCCAGCCAGGCTTCCATGCGTTTCTTTTCGCGATTGCTGATACCCGGTTTCGGCACGACGGCATAGCTGACGGGAGCCTCTGTTCCGGTTAACAGCCGCAGATTAAGCAGGCGGCCATGACGCACCAGCGTGAGTTCAATTTGCTCATCCGGGCGCAGTTTTTGCAAACTCTGTTGATAGTTCTCCGGCGTTACCCTCAGGCCATTGATTGCCAGTAACTCATCCCCGGGCAGCATGCCCGCGGCCGCACCCGGATGACCCAGCAAAACATGTTCCGCCAGCAAGACAGCGCCTGAAATCTTCCACTTCACGCCAATCCCGCCCGGCGCTGGTTCCCCATTGGGGTGGTCCGCTGTGCGTTGCAGTTCCAGGCCATACCAGTTCAGCGCCCGGTCAATATCCGGATCGCCGGTGGATTTCAGCATATCTTCGACAATTTTCCTGACCTCCGGACCAGCCGACGATTCCACGATGTCTTCAAACGTGCCCGCTGGGTAGCCAGTCTGGCCGGTCCCCCCAGGACCATATCGTGAATACATTTCGCGCATCACGGTATCCAGACTCGCCTTGTTTTTGGTCTTACGGCGAATCTCCATATCGCTGACAAAGCCAATCAAAGTACCTTTCCGGTAGTAGGAGACCGTACTGTTTACCTTGTTACTGTCCGGCTTGTATTGCTTGATCCAGGTGTCGAATGACGCCAGTTCGGCAGAGCGGATCTCGCGGCCTGGCGTGGTCTCATAATCACGGAATTCTTCAGCCAGCAATTCGAAATAATCGCTGACTTCGATCAGACCACCGCGAAACAGTAAAAGATTATCGTAGTAACTGGTCAGGCCTTCAGCCAGCCACAGCTCGCGCGTATAAACTTCCTGGTCATAATCGTATTCAGCCAGGGCTGCCGGCCGCATGCGCCGGATGTTCCATGAATGAAAGAACTCATGCGAAACCAGGCCCAGCCACTTGATGTAATCTTCGCGCCCCCGCATCTGCCAGGGACTGCACATCATGACGGTGCTGTGGTCGTGTTCGAGGCCGCTGAATTTATCCATGAACAAATTCAGGAAAAGGTATTTACGATCGAAGGGATTAACGCCCCAGAAGTCCTGCTGAGCCTTGACGATCCTGGCCGTGTCCTGCGCCGCAAGTTCGATCTCCCAGAGTACATTTTCCCCTGACAACACCAGTGAATACGGCTGGCCATCCACTTCAAAGTCATTTTCAACCGAGTTGCCCGCGAGGATCGGGCTATCCAGCAGTTCATCGTAGTCCCGGGCCAGGAAGCGGGGCTCATCTTCCGGCTGTCTGAGCGAGGTATGAATCGTAGACCAGGAGCCGGGCAAGTTTACGCTGAGGCTTTGCGGCCAGTGTCTGGTCTGCTCGTTGTAGAGAAACAATCCCGCCCCGTTCAAAAGAGCATAGTCCGATTCGACCCAGCTCTCCGCCACGTTTATCCGCCCCGCCCAGACATCGTAATCAACATTCAGTTCAGCCACCCCATGGGTATCGAAGCGCCATCGATTCTTGCTGATTTTCGTAAAGGCGAGCTGCCGTCCAGCGGAATCCGAAGCCCGCAGGCGCTCCAGGTTTGATGCAAAATCGCGGATCAGGTAGGACCCTGGAATCCAGGAAGGCAATGCAAGCTCCAGCTGTTCCGAGGCAACCGTGAATTTTGAATTGACGTGGACGTATTGATTGTTCTTTTGCGGGAAACTCAGGGTATGCCTGACCTCCGCCCCTTCAGCCGCAACCGCAAACGCAAGCTGGCATGCAACCAGGGCCAGTGCGGTTAACGTCCTTTTGAACATAGAAAACCCTCAGCCGCCCTGTGCGTGTTTCCTTACTATAAACATGGCCATTTCCAGCGATTGCTCATAGTTCAGTCTCGGATCGACGGTCGACTTGTAATCCCGTTTCAGGTCTTCATCAGAAAGATCACGCGCCCCGCCGGTACACTCCGTCACGTTCTCTCCCGTGAGTTCCAGGTGAACGCCCCCCAGGCGCGATTTGTTATCACGGTGGATTTCGAACGCCAGTTCCATCTCACGCAGGATTTTACGGAAACGGCGGGTCTTGATGCCGTCTTCCGTAGTTTCGGTATTACCGTGCATCGGATCGGATATCCATAAAACCGGACTACCGGTGTCCTGGACAGCCTGAATCAGCGAGGGTAAATACTGTTCAATTTTTGACTCACCCATGCGGTGAATAAGGACAATACGGCCCGGTTCCCGCCCTGGATTCAGTTTTTCCAGCAGGCCGGCCAGCCAATTGCCGTCCATACCGGGTCCGACCTTGATGCCGAGCGGATTCCTGATGCCACGGAAATATTCAACGTGAGCGCCGTCGAGATTGGCCGTGCGCATCCCGATCCAGGGGAAATGCGTTCCCAGGTTATACCACCCCTCTTGCCTCGGAACCTGCCGTGTTTGCGCCTGTTCGTAATGCAGGTGAAGGGCCTCATGCGAGGTGAAAAAATCCACCCGCCGCAGACTGCCGACGTCACGGCCCGTGATGGTCTCCATGAAACGGATCGATTGTCCGAGGCTTTCGGTCAGTTTGTGGAATTCGTCGGCGAGCGGTGAGTGATCCAGCCAGCCAAGGTCCCAGTACTCGGTGTGATGAACATCAGCGAAGCCCCCATCCACCAGTGAACGTACGAAATTCATCGTCAAGGCGGAATAGGCGTTAGCCTGGAGCAGGCGCTGCGGGTCCGGTATGCGGGATTTTTCATCAAATTCGAAAGCGTTGACCAGGTCACCACGGTAACTCGGCAAGGTCACGCCATTGCGGGTCTCCAGGTCGGATGAGCGCGGTTTCGCGTACTGGCCGGCAAACCGGCCGATCCGGACCACCGGCATTTGCAGACCGTGAACCAGGGCCAGGCTCATTTGCAACAGAACCTTGAGCCGGTTGGTAATCAAAGGTGAGCAACATTCATCGAAGCTCTCGGCGCAGTCACCGCCCTGCAATACAAAGCGCTTGCCCTCCTGGGCTTCGGCGATCTGTTCGCGCAGGGACAGGATTTCCCAGGATGTCACCAGGGGCGGCAGGTCAATCAGCTTTTCCAGCACCCTGGCCAGCGCATCCTGGTCCGGATAGTTCGCCTGCTGTAGCGCTGAGAAATTCTGCCAGGATTCGGGAGCCCAGTTTGCTGCAATATTCATGATAAATTCAGGCCCTTGCCTTTCGTGCCATGATCAGAACGGTGATAGTACCGACTGTGAAAGCCGTGTACCACAGAAATGACCAGCCGGGCATGCTGATTCCCAGGAAGGCCCAGATGACTTCCGCACACTCACCCGAACCATAAAACACTTCAGAGAGAACGTCGCGGAAGGGCATGGTTTCCAGCATATAATTCAATCCCATGCCGCAATCCGGCACCTGGTCCGCCGGCAGGCTCTGCAGCCACAGATGACGACCCGCGACGCCAATGCCAACCAGACCGCCGGCGCAAATCAGTCCACCGTATATCCATTTGCCGATATACCCGGGGTTGTGAACAAAAGCCACCAGCGCCACTGCGCCAAGCCACATGTACACCATGCGTTGAAAAATACAGAGCGGGCATGGATCCAGAAAATCAACATTCTGTATATAGATTGCATAGGACAACATGCCGGCGCAGGCCAGGACCATAAACAGGAACCACATTCTTGGTCGAAACAGCAACATCATAATCAAAGACCCGGCCGATCGAGCCAGGTTCCTCTATAATTGAAATTCCTTCAACTGATGGACGAGACAGGCACGATAATGAGGGCAAATCTCAATTATTACAAGACTGGACCGGGAGCCTCAATTCATGCTCCAACCGGAACCTCACTGAGCTGCCGCGGCTGGCACCAGGAAGCGGCCATGCGAATGCTCATGAACAACCTGGATCCCGACGTGGCGGAGAAGCCGGATGAGCTTATTGTCTATGGCGGAACCGGCAAGGCAGCCCGCAACTGGGAATGCTATGAGCGAATAATTCAAACACTCAAAAGGCTGGAAAACGACGAAACGCTGCTGGTCCAGAGCGGCAAACCCGTTGGAGTTTTTCGCACCCATGACGAAGCGCCCCGTGTTTTGATCGCCAACTCCAACCTGGTGCCCCGCTGGGGTAATTGGGACGTATTCCGGGACCTGGAAGAAAAAGGCCTGACAATGTATGGCCAGATGACGGCTGGATCCTGGATTTATATCGGATCGCAGGGAATTGTTCAGGGCACTTTTGAGACCTTCGCCGAATGCGCGAACCAGCATTTCAACGGCAGCCTGGCGGGCAAACTGGTGGTCACGGCCGGACTCGGCGGCATGGGCGGCGCCCAGCCGCTGGCCGTCACCATGAACGACGGTCTTTGCCTGACGGTTGAAGTCGACCCCTGGCGCATCCAGCGACGCGTGGAAACCGGCTACTGCGATGTAATGTCGGAAAGCCTGGATGAGTCGCTGGGCCTGCTCGATAAGGCGTCAGGAGGCTTCTCGGTCGGCTTGTTGGGAAATATTGCAGATGTCCTGCCCGAACTGGAACGGCGTGGCATCGTTCCGGATGTGATCACTGACCAGACATCGGCGCACGATCTTCGCTTCGGCTACATCCCCTGCGGCTACTCGCTGGACGAAGCTGCGGAACTGCGCGAGTCCGACCCGAAAAAGTACGACAACGAGGTACTCGATTCCATGGTCGTCCATGTTCAGTCCATCCTCAACCTGCAAAAGAAAGGTTCCGTGTGTTTCGATTACGGCAACAACCTGCGGGGCCAGGTGGCTGATCAGCGGGACATGCCGCAGGCTTTTGACTACCCGGGGTTCGTGCCAGCCTACATCCGCCCCCTGTTTTGTAAAGGCGCCGGACCTTTCCGCTGGGCGGCGCTCAGCGGCAACCCCGCAGACATCAAGGCAACCGACGATGCCCTGCTTGAACTGTTCCCTGAAAAAGAGGCACTGCACCGGTGGATCCACAAGGCCCAGGACAAAATCCAGTTCCAGGGCGTGCCTGCGAGAATCTGCTGGCTGGAATATGGCGAGCGCGCCGAAGCCGGGCTCAAATTCAACTGGCTGGTCAACAAGGGCAAAGTGGATGCGCCCCTGGTAATTGGCCGCGACCACCTCGATGCCGGCTCGGTCGCCTCTCCCAACCGCGAAACCGAGTCGATGAAAGACGGCTCGGACGCCATCGCCGACTGGCCTTTACTCAATGCGATGTTGAATACCTCCTGTGGAGCAAGCTGGGTATCCATCCATCATGGCGGGGGTGTCGGAATCGGCTATTCGCTGCACGCGGGAATGGTCTGTGTCGCTGACGGGACTGAAATGGCTGACCGCAGGCTGGAACGCGTATTGACGGCGGATCCCGGCACCGGCGTCATGCGGCATGCGGACGCGGGTTATGAGATTGCAGTGGAGACAGCAAGCGAACGCGGTGTAGATCTGCCCATGGTCAATGGTTGAACCCGTGATCCGCATCGCAACATTGTATTCCGACCTGGCAGCCAGCATGGAGGCCCTTCGTTCCAGCCATACTGCGCTGGACCGCAGCCGGGAAGTTGTCGAAAGAGCCTTGCAGGATGGAAGCGCTCATTACGGCATCAACACCGGCTTTGGAATACTTGCAAGTGAACGTATTGCAGAGGATATGCTGGTTCAGCTGCAACAAAACATCCTGCTAAGCCATGCCTGTGGTGTGGGTGACCCGGTTCCCGCGGAAATAACCAGGCTGATGCTGCAGCTGAAAATTCATGCGCTCGGGTTGGGTCAATCCGGAATTTCCCGATCGACATTTGAACAGTTGCTGACATTTGAAAGGCATGGGCTTACGGCCTGGGTTCCAAGCCGTGGAAGTGTTGGTGCATCCGGAGACCTCGCCCCGCTGGCCCATCTATGCCTCCCGCTGATTGGCCGTGGTGAAGTCTGGAACGAAGCAGAAACCGGTAAAAAGAGCGCAAGGGAGGCCATGGCGCTGCTCGGAATCGAGCCGATTCAGTTGAAGGCGAAAGATGGTCTGGCGCTAATCAACGGCACCCAGATGATGGCCGCATACGGTGCATTTATTCTTGAGCGCGCGCTGGTGCTGCAAAAAGAAGCCGATATCCTGGCAGCCATGAGTCTGGAAGCTCTGCAAGGCAGCGCTGCGCCCTTCGATAAACGCATCCACCGTATTCGGCCTCATGCCGGGCAAATGGGGGCGGCGGAAAATATCCGGAAATTGCTGGAGTTCAGTGAAATCATGGATTCTCACCGCGACTGTGGCAAGGTCCAGGATCCGTACTGCCTGCGTTGCGTCCCACAGGTTCACGGAGCCAGCCGTGACGCCCTCGCCTATGCAGCGAAAACCTTGGAAATTGAATTGAATTCGGTCACAGATAACCCCCTGGTGTTCGAAAATGGGGATATCATTTCCGGCGGGAATTTCCATGGCCAACCCCTTGCCCTGGCGATGGATTTCGCCGCCATCGCCCTGGCTGAACTGGGCAGCATATCCGAGCGCCGCACTTATCTTCTGCTCGGCGGTCATGACGGACTGCCCAAGTTGCTGATGAGAGATACCGGGGTCAATTCCGGATTCATGATGCCACAGTACACGGCCGCGGCACTGGTCTCGGAAAACAAGATCTTGTGTCACCCGGCCAGTGTGGACTCCATTCCAACCAGCCTCGGCCAGGAAGACCATGTGAGCATGGGCTCGATCAGTGCGCTGAAATTGTTTTCAGTTCTGCGTAACGTCGAGCAGGTACTTGCTGTTGAATTTCTCAGCGCGGCCCAGGCGCTGGATTTTCGTGCGCCGCTGAAGCCCGGTAAAGGCGTACTCATCGCACACGATTTGTTGCGTAGCCAGATTGGCCATGCCCAGCAGGACTACGAGGTTCACAACGACCTCGAACTTTGTGCACACATCCTGCGCCGCGGTGACCTGGCGGCCAGGGTCGAGGCAGAAATCGGTATGCTCAACTGATGCCGGTACTGCGTAATATCACGCAACTCGCAACCTGCCCGCCCGGTAATCCGCAACAGGATGCAGGCCTGCTCGACAACGCTGCGATTGCCTGGACCGGCGCCACCATCGACTGGGTTGGCTGTTACCGGAATCTGCCTTCCCGGTTCGATCAGGAACCGCTTATCGACTGCTCGAAACGACTCGTCATTCCCGGCCTCATTGACTGTCACACCCACCTGTGTTTTGGCGGCTGGCGCGGAGATGAATTCGAATTGCGGCTCAAGGGCGCCAGCTACCAGGAGATCGCTGCGGCAGGCGGCGGAATCTCCAGCACGGTGACGGCAACACGCGCAGCCAGTGGCGGCAAGCTGCAGCGCAAAGCAAATGCACTACTCGACGCCATGTTGAAACTGGGTATCACTACCGTCGAATGCAAAAGTGGATACGGGCTGGACACAGCGAACGAACTCAAGCAACTCGAAGTCTATCGACGCCTCGACCAGACACATGCCGTGGACCTGGTCCCGACCTTCCTGGGCGCCCATATTGTTCCGCCGGAATACCGGGACCAGCGGGAACGGTATATCAGCCTGCTCTGTGAAGAACTCATTCCGATGATTGCAAAAGAGGGACTGGCGCGCTTTTGTGACGCATTTGTCGAATCGGGAGCTTACACAACTAACGAGGCACGGCAGGTTTTCGCGGCCGCCAAAGCACATGGCCTGCAAATTAAGGTCCATGCAGACCAGTTATCTGATGGCGGCGGGGCCGCGCTGGCAGCTGAAATGGGAGCGGTTTCCGCCGAACACCTGGAATACGTCAGCGATGAAGGTATCAAGGCACTTGTGGGAAGCGGCACGGTGGCGGTTAGCCTGCCACTGGCCTCGCTTTATCTTGGCGAGCCCTTTCTACCCGCCAGAAAACTGCTTGCGGCCGGAGTGCCGGTAGCAGTGGCCACTGATTTCAATCCGGGATCTGCTCCGAGTTACCACCTGCCACTGGCCATGACCCTGGCTTGTCTGAGCCAGCACATGACGCCCCAGGAAGTACTCAACGGCGCCACCACGGTTGCTGCCCGGGCGATTTCCGCCGAAACCCGCATCGGCTCTCTGTTACCTGGCTACAGCGCTGATCTGGCCATCATTGATATGCCTTCTCTTAATCAGTGGCTCTATCACTTCGTGCCCAATGCCTGCGTAGCTGTCTTGAAAAATGGTGTTTGGGTAAACCAACCGTAGGAGCGAATTTATTCGCGATCGTGGTTCCAGGTTAAATTCGCGAATGAATTCGCTCCTACATGATCTGGGTCTATATACGGGCGGGCTTTTTTCCACTAAAATTACCTCTAAATGAAAATCATTCTCAATTAGCGGCAGAGTCATGACACTTAGGGAATTAAATCCGGGCCAGTCAGCCCGCATCGATGCGATAGACGCAAAACAGCCTGGCGTTGTGCGCCTGATGGTACTGGGCCTGATTGAGGGGGCCGAAGTGCAGTACCGTAATTCAGCTATTGGCGGCGACCCGATGGAAGTCTCGGTATACGGCGCGGCCATCTCAATACGTAAACAGCAGGCAGCCAGCTTCCGGATTTCCCCGATCACCCCGAATGTCTGAAGTAGAAACGACCTATATCCCGGTCGGCAAGATCAAAATCCGCCATCGCGCGACTGCATCCATAGCTGTAATTGGCAATCCCAATTCCGGGAAAAGCACCCTGTTCAATCGCCTGACCGGCCTGCGGCAGACCACGGCAAACTACCCGGGTGTTACCGTAGAAAAACATTCAGGCACAGTGCAATTGAATGGCAGCGCCCTGGAATTGGTCGACTTGCCCGGAATTTACTGCCTGGGTGGTTTTTCCGCTGACGAGCGAATTGCGGTCGATGTGGTTCTTGGGCGAATCGAAGGCACTCCCCGTCCCGATGGATTGCTTGTCGTGCTTGATGCCACGCACTTGTACCAGGGTTTGTACCTGCTGCAGCAATTGATGGAAATGCAATTGCCCATGGTCGTGGCAATGACCATGACCGACGTGGCGACCGCCAGTGGTATCGACATCTCGATAGAGGTTCTCCAGCGGCACCTGGGAGGCATCCAGATCTATCCTGTTGTCGCAACCTCAGGACGTGGGCTGGACAAGCTCAAAGAGGCCCTGGAGGCCATTGCGGACACTACAGCGCCTGCTATCCCTGAATCCTGGCCGGAACTCAGTAGTACCGCAGACGAACTGGTCAACAACACTGCAAATATCGCCCTGCCACGAATCGATGTGATCCAGGCATTGCTCCACCCCGAAAGCAAACGAGCGGCACTACTCGATGAGCAGTTGGGAAGCGAATCGCTGGCAGAAATCCGGGACAGCCTGTTTGGAAATGAACCCCCGCAGGCTGCCGAGGCCAGGCATCGATATAGCTGGGTCCATGGTGTTCTGCAGGAAGCACAACACCGGGCGCCGATGCTTGACCGATTCGGCGCCCGCAGCCGCCGTTGGCTGAACCGCCCCTGGCCGTCGACCATCATATTTTTTGCCGTTATGGCACTGGTTTTTCAGGCTGTTTTTACATGGGCCACGCCGTTGATGAACGGAATCGACCTCGGGGCAACTTTCCTGGCGAACCAGGTCAGTGCGCTGCTGCCAGAAGGCGCAGTATCCAGCTTTATCACCGACGGCGTGATCGCCGGCGTCGGCAGCGTGATCGTGTTCCTGCCGCAAATTCTTATCCTCTTCCTGTTCATCATTTTGCTGGAAGATTCCGGCTTCCTGGCGCGGGCGGCATTCCTGATGGACCGCATCATGCGCAGTGTTGGCCTGTCCGGCCAGTCTGTTATTCCGATGCTTTCCAGTTTCGCCTGTGCGGTGCCGGCAATCATGGCCACACGGGTAATTCCCAACCGGCGGGACCGGATCGCCACCATCATGGCGGCGCCATTCATGACCTGCTCGGCCCGGTTGCCAGTCTATGCGCTGCTGATCGCCGCATTCGTTCCCGATGAGTCGGTAGGCTGGCTCAACCTGCAAGGCCTGGTGCTGCTGGGTTTATACCTGTTGGGTATTATTGGAGGCCTGACAACAGCGTGGATCCTGAAGCGCTCCGCTCTGCGGGGTCCCAAGGCGCAATTCGCCCTGGCCCTGCCGGAATTTCGCTGGCCCAACCTGCAAACCGTATTCATCAAGTTGTGGGACCGGGCCCGTGTATTCCTGAAACGGGCCGGCACCGTGATCTTCGTCGTCGCAATTATCGTTTGGGGACTGGCCTACTTTCCCCGTTCCGTCGAGATTCAGTCTAACCTGCAATCCGCAATTTCCCGGGCGGAGTCTTCATACAGCGGCGGCCAGCTTGCAACAGAAGTACGCGGCCTGGAGAATAATGCTGCCGCAAACCAACTCGAACAGAGCTATCTCGGTCGCGCCGGACACTTTATCGCACCGGTATTTGCGCCATTGGGCTGGGACTGGCGGGTATCGGCCGCGGTCATCGCCGGTTTTCCGGCCCGCGAAGTCGTGGTTGCCGTGATGGGCACCATTTACGCCGTTGGGGAAGATGCTGAAGAAACGAGCCTGACCGGAAAACTGAGATCTGCCGCCTGGCCGGACGGCAGCCCGATTTTCACCTTACCGATGGTGCTGGGACTCCTGCTGTTCTACGCCTGGTGTCTGCAGTGCGCTGCCACCATTGCCACCATTCGGCGTGAAACCAACAGTTGGCGGTGGCCGATTTTTGCCTGGACCTATATGACAACCATCGGCTACCTCGGGGCGCTGTTGATTTATCAACTGGGCAGCAGGGTCTGAGCGACAATTTTTGTCATTTTTCTGACAAATTCAGACAGCTAGGCCTTCAAATCCGCCCATCATCCATCGATCGTATTTTTCTATCTATTTGTTTTATCGGGCCTTTATCACTTTTCACTGCATCTGGCCCGATACTTGCATATTCTTAGTCAAGCAAACTAAATTATCGCCACCTGCAAATTCAAGCAATTTGCAAATACCGCGCCTGGTGAGGCCAGGCAGTCACAAGGAAGATTAGCGGTGGGAAGCGATCCAGAGCAAGGAGGCCCCATGAAAACTGCAATGATAAACCTGTTCAAAGCCAGCCTTACAATGCTTGCCGGATGGACTGTCGCTGGGTGGTTGCTCATGCTTCTGATCGGTTCGCTAACACTGATTTCTCAAAGTTAAACTTGTGCAAGGGAAGCACTTGCCCCAGGCTAAGACCTGGGGTATTTGTTTTTTAGGCCATGAAACATTATTTCATCAAGCTATTGTTCGTCCTGCTCCTGCCGTTAAGCTCACCCGTGCCGGCTGCTGGCCAGTCGTGGCTTATGAGCATTCCGTACGCCGTTTCTTCTGAACATATCTACAAAGTCGTGATTGAAAGCATTGACGGCCAGCCCGGTAAAAGCGCCATCCGGTACCCCCTGACAGCAGGTGAGCACACCATTACGGTAAGTCTGAAACTTGATGTCGAATGGTCACCGGACCTGGTGGAGGCACCAGGGCAGTTTCATTTCAAGCAGATAAAAATCTCGGCGGAGGATGGCAAAACATACCAGGTCGCAGGCCGCTTGGACATTAGCGCAGCTGCAGAATCCCAGTTGGATGGTTCCTTCTGGGACCCCATCGTTTACAAGGTTCTAAGCAACTGATTCCGCTTCTAAAGCGTCTTCCTCGCGGGGGCGGTCCACCAGTTCAACGTAAGCCATGGGCGCTTTATCACCAGCCCGGTAGCCACATTTCATAATGCGCAGATAACCACCCGGGCGGTCGGCATAACGCGGACCCAGTTCATTGAACAGCTTGGTCACCACTTCACGGTCACGCAAGCGATCAAATGCCTGGCGACGATGAGCGACGCTGTCTTCTTTCGCCAGCGTGATCAGGGGCTCTGCTACGCGACGTAGTTCCTTTGCTTTTGGAACCGTGGTCTTGATGATCTCATGTGCAAACAGCGACGATGCCATGTTGCGGAACATGGCCTTGCGATGAGAGCTGTTACGATTCAGTTTTCTTCCGGATTTCTGGTGACGCATGGTCTTGTCCTTTGTCTATCTATACTGGCCGGCCTGGTAGCTCAGGAGCTAACCAGGCTTTCGGGTGGCCAGTTTTCCAATTTCATACCCAGTGACAGGTCATGCGACGCGAGAACGTCCTTGATTTCCGTCAGGGACTTCTTGCCGAGGTTTGGAGTTTTCAACAACTCGACTTCGGTACGCTGTACGAGGTCGCCGATGTACAGAATGCTCTCTGCCTTGAGGCAGTTTACAGACCGCACCGTCAACTCCAGGTCATCGATGGGACGGAGCAATACAGGATCAATTTCGTGCTCTTTCTCTTCAACTTCCACG
>PVMK01138914.1_pt1 | contig 13283 bp, 10 predicted proteins | sample 1853481 | NCBI WGS metagenome assembly PVMK01 (sample SAMN08533507, study PRJNA380276) | Marine sediment metagenome, whole genome shotgun sequencing project.
AGGTGAAATCAACCAGCACCCTCCCGTCGCCATCCTCGGCGACAATCGCGCCACCCCACAGCACCGATCGCGCAAAGGACTGCCGCACCGCCCGCTGCTCGTTGGGGTCCTCAGAGAGCGCCCTGAAACCGAGGTTGACTTCCTCGACCAGCACCCGTCCACCGACGCGGCGAAGACCGACCAGGCGCGCCGGTCCGATCTGCCCGCGATCGAGACCGACGTCGTTCGATCCGAGACCGGTCACCAGCCCCTCGACATAGAGGAACCGGTGGCCGATATCCTCATCTGTGGCCGCCGGCAGCTCGAGCATGACCCTGCCGCGTTGTTGGTCGAGATCAAGGGTCAGCAATCCGTCTTTCTTCTCCAGCACCTGGCTCGCCACCCCGGGCAGCGGCGTTGGAGCCTCGGTGACGGACGACGCACCAGCGACCGCACACAGGACAAGGACGGCGAAGCCAACTGTAAAGCAACGGTGATTCATAGCAGAATAGGGATAGTACCTTGCTTTTCCCGCCCTTGATTGCACCACGCATGAAGATCGTTCTGAAAGGGCCTTGCGGCGTCGAGAAGGCGTGAACCCGGGCCCTCTACGGTCCGGCTGCGGCTTCAGCAGAGAGACTCGGGGAGGAGACGGCCGGCAGGGCCGTTCGAGCGCTGGCTGGGAGCAAGATCGGGCAAGCCTCCGGCAAGGGCTGCGTCAGCGGCGGTGCGAGGTCAGATCACGACCCGACGGCGGTGAGGCTCCCGGGCGGTCCTCTGCCCGGCTCGATGCCCCTGGATGCCAGGTGGTCGAGGATCTTGTCGATCACCTCTGGCTGGGTGATCACCGCCAGGACCCGCATTCTTGACCCACATCGAGGACAGTCCAACGGATCGGTCTCGTACACCAGTCTTATCAACCGCGCCCAGGCCCTCCTCCTGGCCTGGCGCTCGGCAGACGACAGGCCGTCGATCTCGTCGTTCTCTACGTGTGTTTCCAGCTCGGGGTCCCGACCCTTGCGGCGCCTCCCGCGGGAGACGTTGCTATACCAGGCATAGTAAAAGACCGTCTGCCTCCTGGGCTCCGGGATGTAGGCGATCACGCGGGCCAGGAAGTCGAGAGCATCGATGTGCTCTGAGGCGCCGGGCTGCCCCTTCCTGGCCTTTCTGGTGTACGCCACCTCGTCCGAGCCCTCCTCCCAGGCCATTCTCTGAAGGCTCACGGGCGGGCGCAGGATGTAGCGCGCCAGACGCTTGAGAGCGGCCTCATCCTCGGGCTCGACCTTGACGCTGGCGTCAGCCGAAAAACCAGTCCTGTGGCGCCACGAAAGCAGCAGCTGCTCCCGCTCCTCGGAGAGCAGCCCCTCGTCCTTCAAGAGCTCCAGCACCTTCTTGCGGAACAGCAACTCGGCGCAGCGCTCGTCCACGAATGGTACCGGCGCCCAGCTCCCGTCCGGCGTCCACCCGCCGCGCGGGGCCAGCGCGTGCACGTGGGGGTTGAGGCTCAAGAGATCACCGCACAAATGCACCGAGGCGACCATCCCGGTGCGGAAGCCCTCGACCCCGATCGCAGCGGACGCCATCAGCTCCTGAACGGTCTCGTAGGCCGCCCGGCACAGCTTGCCCAGCAGCTCGCGGTGGCGCAGAAAGTAGGGGCGCAACATTTTTGGCAAGGTAAAAGTCCACATGAAATGTCCGACCGGCTCGAGTACCTCGTCGCACAGCAGAGCCGTGAACTCGGCCGCCCGCTTGGCCCCACACGAAGGGCAGAAGCCACGTCCGCGACAGCTGCAAGCCACCAGGAACTCGGCCTGGCACGACTCACACCAGATTCTGGCCAGGCCTGCCCGAAAGACACCACAGTCAAGGTACCTCTGCACAACGCCGTCCACGAAGCCCCGCCAGAAACCGTACCTCGCCTCGAAGCCCTCCTCCCAGACGCCCTTTACCTGCTCGTAATGAGCATCGACCAGCCGATAAAGCGGAGTCTGCTGAGGCCTGCGGGTGCGATAAAAACCGCGCGCGGCGCACTCTGCGGACAGAGAAATTCCCTTCGCTGTCGCAGCGTGGAGGGATCATCCACAATGGCACCATGCCGGCCTCAGGTCAAGAGCAGGCGGCCGCGCGGCCGCGCCGCGAACCCATTTACCCGCCGCGCACGGTGGCCGCCGGGGTCCTACTCGGAGGGCCCGGGGTCTGCCCGCAGCAGCGGAACATGCAACTCGCCGGCTGATCCCTCCCCCGCCACCGAACTCCAACACCATCTCAACCTCTTGTAAAACGGGGTTCGGGACAGCACTTTGTGCCTGTACGGGCGCCTCACGAGCCCCGGATCGGTTTTGGCGAAGCACAGGTGTATGCGAAAAAGCCTCTTCATCGGGCACGGGCACGGGCAGGGGCGCGGGCTCGAGCGACCGATTCGAAATCACTTCAAGAGGTCGAAGAGGTAGGTATATTTGACGATCAAACTGCGGTCTTTCCTCGTCCATCCAAACCCGCTGCGATGAATATCCTGGTTCTCGTTGAAGACGACATACAGCCCGCTGTTCGCGGTCCGCAGCCAAGCAAAACGGAGATTGGCGGCCCAGATATCGTCGCGGTCGTTGTACTGGATCAGAGCCTGTAGGTTGATCAGGGTCGAGAAGCTGTAGCTCAGACGCAATCGGCCGAGGTTGGTCTGGAAGGCGCCCTCCGGTAGATCAATGTCGTTGTAGCTCCATTCAAGCTCGGCGTTGAAGGTGTCACCAATGCGGAAACGCAGATTTGGCGTCAACGACAGCCGATCGCCGCCGAAGAACCCGCCGACGACGGTCCGTAATTCAAAGGCGACGGGCGCCCCCTGGTTTGTAATGAAAACGATCGCCGCCTCAACGTTGTCGTAGGTTCCAGGAGTGACGTAGATATCCGGGTAGATCTCGAACGCCTCCTTCACCCCCTCGCGGGTGAAGTTGATGCCGGTGTGGAGCTCGTATGAAGAGCGCCACTCCCAGTGGGTATCAACGTGAAGATAGCCGGTCTCCTGGAAACTCTCGAAGTCCCAGAACCCGTTGTACGAGACGTGGGGGCGGATCTCGAGCAGTCCCCAGAGGTCTGCGGGGCGGATGCGACGCAATGCGAACAACGACGGCTTGCGGTAGCCCTTTCGGGTCAGAAAACCGACCTCGGGGTTGAAGTCATCGGCCACCTCGGTATAGCTGGCCGAGTACGACCAGTGTTCGGAGTCATAGTTGCCTCCGAGCCGGAATGCGTGCTCACTGTCCTCGGCTCCAGGGGTTTCGGTCTTGGCGACGAAACCCTGAATGAGGCCGTACTCGCCGATCCCCCACCGCCCGTCGAGCGAGAAGGTGTGATTGTAATCGTCCTCGGAATCCGGGCCATACCCGCGACGACTGACCACAATCCCGCCAATGTAGGACCGGTTTGGGAGATCACGGCTCAGGCGGGCGACAGCAAACCCGTTTTCAGCGGCCACACCCGGAACCGCCTCGGTCCGCATATAGAGCGCACCCAGGTTGTAGCGCCCGGCCAGCTTCCCCGACATTCGGGCGCCGGCGATGATGGGGACGACCTCTCCCTCGGGTCCGATCCCGATGCGGCGGCTGAAAAATAGCTCCACCTCCCGCGGCACGCCGACCGAAAAGTAACCCGCATTTTCGAGAAAGAACGGTCGTTTTTCTGGAAAGAAGATATTGAAACGGTTGAGGTTGACCTGAAAATCATCCGCCTCGACCTGGGCGAAATCGGTATTGTAGGTGGCGTCGAGGGTGAGGCTGGGTGTGATGCTGTACTTGAGGTCGATCCCAAACTCGAAGTTATGGTCCCTGGTCGAGGTCTCACGGCTCTCTTCCTGGACTTCGCCGAGCACGTACGGCAGAAGCTTGAGGTTACGCTGGCTCGGCACCTCGAGACCGGTAACGGTTCCCGCCAGAGCCAGCCGGTAGATCTCGAACTGGATCGGTATCGGTGACCAGAAGCTCTGCTCATTGTGGCGCCGGATATTGCGCTGCATGTTGAGCGCCCAGGTCTGTCCCTCGCCACCGGGATAACGCAGCGTGGTAAAGGGGATGGCGAACTCCGCGCTCCAGCCGATGTCCGAGATCTGCGCACTGACTTCCCACACCGCGTCCCAATTCTTGTTGAATCCGCCGGCCGAAAAGGCGCTTCCGCCTTCACCTTCTCGCGTCACCTGCCCGTCGTACTCGATGCCGACCGGGTTGGTGCCGAAGACGAAGCCAGTTTGCTCGTCACGGTAGGTGTCGAGGATGATCTGGAAGCTGTCGGTCTCGACCAGCTCGGAGTCGCGGCGGCTGTCGGCAACGACGATTTTGTCGGGCTCGCGGTCGTAGCACACGACACCAAAATAGAGCGTGTCGCCGGTGTAGGCGATGTAGACCTCGGTCCTCTCGGAAACGGGCTGTCCGGTGTCCGGGGTCTTCTGGATGAAACCGGAGGTCGGCGCGACCCCGATCCACGCCGGGTCGTTGAGGACATCACCGTCGAGAGTCGGAGCCTGCGGAATCAGCGCTGCGACCGCAGCAGGCCGCTCGATCTCCCCGGGATCCTGAGCGGAAACCCCGGATTCCCACATCGTGGCTGCCAAAAACAGACCGATAGCAAATGTCCATATCCGATACAAGCGCCCCTCCATCGGGAATGGATACTACACGTACCGTACGCAATGGCGTATTTAAGAATTGTTAAGATCTGCGAACTGGTATCATGACCTCCATGCATCCGCTTGAAAAGACAATCCGTGACGCTGACGGGCTTGTCCTCATCGGAGATTCCTCCGAAAATCGATTCCCCGGCTATTCCTACAACGCCTACACGGAGATCGGGAAGCGGTTCTACTGCTTGGACCTCGGTGGTCTGTCCGAGTCCCGAGGGCCGACCGCCGGTGGCAAGGTCTACACCTCGGTCGAGGAACTCCCCGAGGACCGCGGCGACCTCGCCGTCATCTGGGTCAAACCGAGAACGGCGACGCGGGCGGTCGAGGTCGCCCACGCCGCCTGCTGTCAACGGGTGTGGTTCAGCTTCGGCACCGGCCACCGTGACGCCATCGCCAGGGCCAGAGAGCTTGAAATGGAAGTCGTCGAAACCGGCAGGTGCCCAGTCTACTACCTGGCGGAAAAACCGAAGGCGTGCGCTGCCCACACCATGTTGGTGAAGGCCTGTCCCTCGCCATTATTCGATCGCCAGTGATTTCAGCAGATTGCGGGGTGAATACCGGCGGCCCAGGGTATGCAGCTTGCCCGCAGTCATGGGCTACCCTACCGCGATGTTCCGAGTATTTATTGCCGTGGCACACGCCCTTCGATCACTCCTCAGATTACGATTTGATCTCGCTATCGAAAACGCCGCCCTGCGCCAGCAGCTCGCTGTCCTGAAGCAGAGACGACCACGGCCTCGGCTCCGCGACAGCGACCGCCTGTTCTGGGTTCTGCTTCGCCATGTCTGGTCGGGCTGGGCTGAGGCTCTCATCATCGTCAAACCAGAAACTGTCATTCGGTGGCATCGTGCCGGCTTCCACGCCTACTGGCGGTGGAAGTCGAAGCGGATTGGAAGGCCGCGGTCGCACCGCGAGACCCGAGAACTCATCCGTCGCATGGCGACCGAGAACTGTTGGGGTGCGCCACGGATCCACGCCGAGTTGCTCAAGCTCGGGTTCCTGGTCTCTGAGCGTACTGTCTCTCGCTACATGCCCAAGAAGCCCGCAGGGCCTGACGCGGTCCAGCGATGGAAGCGGTTCCTCGACAATCACCGTGATGTCCTCGTTGCGATGGACTTCTTCACCGTGCCGACGGTGACGTTTCGCGTACTCTACGTGTTCTTCGTCATCCACCACGGCAGACGACGTGTTCTCCACACGAACGTGACGGCACACCCCAGCGCCCAATGGATCATTCAACAGCTCCGGGAGGCCTTTCCCTTTGAAACAGCACCGCGTTACCTGATCCTCGACCGGGACGGCAAGTATGGCCATGTCGTACCCGAGCAACTGAAGTCATGGGGCGTGAAGCTCGTGCGGACCGCCTGGAGATCACCGTGGCAAAACGGAGTGGCGGAGCGCTGGATTTCATCCGTGCGTGCAGAGCTGCTCACCCATGTGGTCGTTCTCAACGAAGACCATCTGCGCAGGCTCTTGGCCGAATACGTCGCATACTACAACCGCGATCGCTGCCACCTGGCGCTGGACAAGGACGCCCCTGAACCGCGCGAAGTCCAGCGCCGGCCTACAGCCTCGGCCAAGGTTGTCGCTCTGCCCCGTGTTGGTGGAATTCACCACCGATACGAGTGGAACGCCCCATCGCGCTTCGCTGCCTGAATAGACACCAATACTCAACCAGTCGCGGTTCTTTCCGATGACGGGCCCGGGGTCTGCCTGTAACAGTGGAATACGGGTCTTGCGAACCATGACCCACGCAGCCACAAAGCTCCGACGGCACCGCAAAGTTACGGCACCGCAAAGTTCGGTTTCGCAGACTTTCCCATGCCATTGTTTGCAGAAATCGGCGACTCAGGGGGGTTGAATCAGTTTTGGCGAGGCACAACGTGGGTTGCAGGGTCGAGACCTTCGGAGGCCTTGAGATGGAATCCGCGGTGCATCTGCACGACAGGCTGAACGACCTGAGCGGCGAAGTCTTCTCGGGTACAGAGGATCGGGCTGATGAGTGACAAGGGCTGGATCGGCGCGGGGCTTGTCGTCTTCGTGGTCCTGATGACATTCCCCATTTGGTACAACCTGGTCAACGGCGAGAAGGCCGCTCCCCCCACGCTGAGCTATCCGCACGAGGGCGGCCAGTGCGTGGAGGACACGGCCTACATGACCGCGAACCACATGCGGCTTCTGAAGGACTGGCGGGAAGAGGCCGTCCGTGGCAACGACCGGATCTACACGGCGAGCGACGGCCGCCAATATGAAAAGAGCCTTTCCGGCACCTGTCTGAGCTGTCATTGGGAAAAGGAAAAGTTCTGCGACAGGTGCCACGACTACGTCGGGACGACTCCCTACTGCTGGAATTGCCACGTCGATCCGATGTGAGAGCAGTGATGAGCGTCAGATCGCGCTACTGTTAAGTTAATGCCGGAATGTGCAGGCGGGACGCCTGCACCACAAGGGGTTACGATCGGTTTTGTGGTGCAGCCGTCTCGGCTGCACGCCTAACTGAACAGTATCGGGGCTAACCGAGGATCTCCCCGACCGCGCGATGGGCCTGGCTGATGGCCGCCTCGGTCATGGCGTTGGCCGCCGCGTCGGAGTTGGCGATGGCGATGCGGCCGAACGGGCGACGGGCGCGCAGCCAGGTGCGCCTCTCTTCCGGCCAATCGGTGAGGAAATCCACCTCACTCGTGGCGGGATCGTACCCATAGGCGTAGCCGTGCGACCAGCGGTTGACGGTGATCGCCTCGATGTCCCTGGCCGGATCGAACCCACCCGCGGAGAGCATGCGCCCCAGCTGGTCGCGGATCTTGCCTTCGAACATCTCGAACGTCGCCGGCTCCTTCCGCCCGGCCTTCCACTGCTCCGGCGCCGGCAGCCCCGGTTGCAACGGAACCCGGAGGAGCTGTAGCACCATGGGCTCGTCCGGTGTATGCGGACAGCGATACTCTCCGATGCTCACCGGTTCGCTCAATCGCACGCTGGTGTGGTAGCTCCCCGGACAATACGCCCCTCGGAGTCCCAGCCGCTCGAAGCTCTTCCAATTGCGAATCAGCACCTGCGAGTAAATGAGAGGTGCCTTCAGGGCGTACGACAGGGCTTCCCGCTGCTGCTCCGGCAGCTCCGGGCACAGATGCGGGATCATCATGTTGTAGCAGGCCAGCACACAAGATCGCCCCCGCACCCTCTGAGCCTTGCCGCCCCGCACATACGTGATATCCACCGCCTCCGGATGCCGCTCATCCGGCACGTTTTGCACCCGAACCGCCGTGCTGTTGAGACGGATCCGCACGGGTGACCCCTCTCGATCGAGCTGTGCGTAATCGAACCGTGCTGTGACGATGTCCTCCATGCTCGTGCCGGGGGCCACGCGCGGGATCATGGAGCGCACCAGGAGCCGCGCGATCGAGGCATTGCCGTCGGGGAATCGGAAATACGCCCCGTTGCTGACTTCCTCGCCAGAGTCCATACCCTGAAAGCCCGGATATTCGGAGTCCCAGGCGGCCCAGGCGGGAAACGCGTCGATGCCGATCGCCCAGGTTCCCGTTGGCAGTGCCTGGAGATAGGGGATCGCGTCCTCATGGACTTTGACGACGTCGGTGAGGAAGTCGCGATAGCTCATCCGCCGCAGGGCAACCTCCTTGTCCTTAAGAGAGAGACCCGGCAAGTAATCAACCCGTTCCTCATAGAGCCGCGCGATATCGTTGCGGGCCCGTTCAGAAAGTGGCGTCCTGGCCAGGAACTCCCGCCACCCAAGTTCACGCTGCCCCGTCACCAGTCGATCCTCTCCAAACGTCTCCTTGTCGAAGAAGACACCCCGGCTCAGGCCAAGCGACGCGTACAACTCCTCGTCCTCGAACTCCGAGTAGCGCTCCACGTCGATCCCCAGCTCCCGGATCAACCCCTGCGACGCCTCGTCGTACCAGTCGAAATCCTGGATGTAGATCGTTCCCCCGTTCATCAGCAGGGTCCGGCCCCCCGAGCGGAACTCGTTGCGCCTGGCGTGCCCTCCGAAGTCTTCGTGGTTGTCCAGGATCAAGATCTTGGAGTCCGGGCCCTCCGCCTGACGGAAGAAGTAGGCCGCTGCCAGGCCGCTGATTCCCCCGCCCACGACGACCAGGTCGTAGGTCTCCCCGGTGTCCGTCGCGGTGCCGCGGATCCTCGATCTGCCGTCCCGGAGATCGTGGGCCGCCTCGAAAGAGCCATCGTGACTCCCCCGCAATCCAGTCAGAGCAGGCGGGTAGTAGTCCACATCCATGCCGGGAGCGGACTCTTTTCGAGCCGCATCCGGTGAGCCAGCCCGTGCCCAGGAGCGAACCCTGTTGCAGCAATGCTGACGCCGTTGACGAACGCGCGCCGCGTGATCGGCCGGTCCATTCCCAGTTCATGGTCATCTCGTTTGCTCAATCCAGTCCCTCCCAACAATGCATTGGTCCGAAGAACCTGCCCGACAGACTAATGCAAAGCGATCTTCACACGAGGGTAAGCTCGGAAGTTCAGCCGTGTCAACAGCCCCCGGGGGCCATCGTCGCGGGCTCGAGCGATCGGCGACGCGCCCGGAATCGTCTCCACCGCGGTCCCTTCCTTCGGCCCCCCCTCGTCGAGGTCATCGAGCCACTCTCCCCAGGGCTCGACCCCGTGATACGCTCGACGCGTGGAACAGCAAGTTCCTAACCCTGACTGCGTTGACCTCGAATCAAATCACCCATAGGAGAGTCAAGGACATGTTGACACAAGCTCAGTTTTTGTCGTCAGAAGAGCAACAGGTCATTCATGATGAGAGTATCCGCATCCTTGAGGAGGTTGGCGCCCTTTTCCATAGCAAAAAGGCCCTCGGTATCCTCGCCAAGAATGGCGCCAAGGTGGACCATGAAAGCGGCATCGCCAGAATTCCGGCGGAAATGGTGAACCAGGCCCTCCAAACGGCCCCCAAATCGTTTATCTGCGGTGCCCGGGCGCCGGAAAGAGATTTTGCCCTGCCGTCAACCTATAGCGGATATGTGCTGGATAACGGCGGCATTTTCACCCGCGATTTCAAAACCGGCGAAAGGCGCAAAGCCACCGAACAGGACCATTTTGAATTCCTCAGGGTTTTTGATGAGATGAAGCTGGCATCCATGGTGTGGGGCACATCCGTTCAGACACCCAACCTTTACAACACCATACGCACAATACTGACTTCGTATATGCATTCCTCTCTTCATATCCAGGATGAATTGGGTCATCCGGCGGAAGTCCCCTACATCATCGAAGGGCTCGAAGCCATCCTCGGCAGCGCCGATGCCGTCAAAGAAAGGAAAATTTTCTCCGTCGTCTACTGCACGCTCGCCCCGCTGGCCCACGAAGGGCCATATGTGCGATGCCTACCTGGATTTGATCGAATACGAACAGCCCATCTGCCTATTTCCCATGCCCTGCGCCGGCTCCACCGGCCCGGCCAGTGTGTTTTCAAACATAGCCCTGGGCAATGCAGAAGCGCTTTCATCGCTGGTGCTGTTTCAGATGGCCAGGCCAGGTTGTCCGCTGATATTCGGCGATGCCAGCGGCAGCACCAATTTCTACACCGGCGGGTTTCTCGAAGGCTCGCCTGAAATGGTCCTGCAAACCGCCGCCAGGGGTGAAATGGCGCGTTTTTACGGTCTGCCCAATGAACAGGCTGGCTGCCTGACCGACGCCAAGGAACACGGTGCGCAGGCCATCCTGGAAAAGATGGCCACAACGCTGCCGCTGGTGATGAACGGCGTGGATCTGGTGCAGGGTCCGGGCGCGCTGGAAACCAGCAACATGATGACCCTGGAGCAGATCGTGGTGGATGATGAAATCGCCTGCTTCTGCAAGCGCATCCGGGACGGCATCGACGTGTCGGCAGCCAAGAATTACTTCCACGATATCAAGGAGGTAAAACCGGGCGGGCATTTCTTAATCCAGATGAATACGGTCAAGGCCTGCCGGAGTGCGGAATTCATGGCCCCGACCCTGTGCGATCGGTCCACTTATGAAAAGTGGGATGAGATCGGCCGCCCGGACATGTACGACAAGGCAAAAGAGCGGGTTGAAGAGATCCTGGCGTCGCCGCAAAAAAACCCGCTGCCGGATGAGGTCATCGGCAAACTGGAAGACATCATGCGCAGAGCGGATGAAGCCCTGAAAGAATAAAGAAACCGCCACACTCTTTGAGCACTCGCCAATTCGGTTCGGGCAGGCCTATCTCGTCTGGTACACGTTTTTGGATACCTTATTTTGAGTGTTGTCAATGCCGCGGCAGCATCATCCACGGCCAGTGCCACGCTTGATCCTTTCACACTCTGTAATAGACTTACCGGGGAGCTAGATGAAAAGAGTCTCCATGGCCTGGGACAACTCGTTGTGGAAGTGGACAAGCACGTCATCACGCGACTCAATTGACGGAGGAGAGCTATGAGTAGCAGCAAGAAAGAGATACTCAACCAGGCGAGTCGGGTGCTGGACTACATCTTGAAGCCCGAACTCAGCGAGGAAGATAAGAAACGCATCATCGAGGACTCGGTGGACAACTTCAACCAGCACGTCAATCCGGGCTGGCTGCTGTATCGCAAGTCCGTGTCCACGGACGCCACCTTCGTCGAGTGGGAGGACTCGGAAGAAACCTTCCAAGATGTGTACGGCAATTCGTTCATCGATTGCCTCGGGGGGTACGGAATCTACACTGCCGGCCACCGCAATCCCGAAATCGTCAAGGCGGTCGAGGCCCAGCTGAACCGCTACGCCCTGCACAGTCAGGAGTTGGTGGATCCGCTCCGCGGATACCTCGCACAACTGGTCGCCATGATCACACCCGGCGATCTGCAGTACGCATTCTTCTGCAGCGGTGGTGCCGAAGCGGTGGAAATGGCCCTCAAGCTCGCCCGGCTGGCCTCGGGCAAGCACTACTTCATCTCCATGGTCGACGCCTTCCACGGCAAATCCATGGGAGCTGTCTCGTGCACCGGCAAGGGGGATTACCGCACCCCGTATCTCCCCATCATCCAGGGCGTTCAGCACGTCGAGTTCGGCAACGCCGAGGCAGTGGAGACCGCGATCCGGAATCTGATCGCCGTGGGCGAATCAGTTGCGGCTGTTATCGCCGAACCCATCCAGGGCGAGGCTGGCATCATCGTACCCCCCGACGACTACTTGCCCAAGCTGCGTGAGATCTGTGACCGGTACGACGTCCTCCTCATCCTGGACGAGATACAGACGGGCATGGGCCGCACCGGCACGCTCTGGGCCTGCGAAGCCCACGACGTGGTGCCCGACATCCTCATCTTCGGCAAGGCGTTTGGCGGTGGTGTCATGCCGATCACAGGTATCGCGGCCAGACCTCATCTGTGGGTAGACGAGCTGAAAGACAACCCCTGGATTCTGGGCTCGCCCACATTTGGTGGCAATCCGCTGGCGTGCGCGGCTGCCATCGCCGCCATCAAGTACACGATAGAGAACGATCTGCCCCGGCAGATCGCGGAAAAGGGCGCGTACCTGATGGACAAGCTGATCGCTCTGAAGGCGCAGCACCGGATCCTTGTCGATGTTCGTGGCAAGGGTTTGCTCGTGGGCCTCGAGTATCCCACAAAGGAGATCGGATGGGCGGTCTCCAAGGGGCTCTTCAAACGAGGGGTACTCACCGGCGGAACGCTCAACAACGCCAAGGTCAACCGCATCGAACCGCCCGGCATTATCAGCTACGAAACGCTTGACACGGTCGTATCAAGGCTCGACGAGACCCTTACGGAGGTGCAGACGAAGTTTGACAATCACGCCGCCTGACGACGATTGCGCTAGCTGATGTTCTCGGACGCGATCGAGTACGCGCGCGAAGTCCATGGTCGCCGGCCCATCGTGACCAGGACCGTGGAGGGGCCGATTCACCGATACACCGATGCCGATGCTGCTGGGTGGGCCTGTTAGCTCGCGCGCGCTGAAGGAGATTGGCATCAACGAATCAGACCGAATCGTTCCGGTCGACGCTGCCCATGGAGAAGCCGACGAACAGGTTGGCGGCGAGATATGAGAGAAAAACTCGCCTATGTGGTGGACTCGACCGCGGCACCCATCAGCGTGATCATCCCGTTTTCGACCTGGTCCGTGTTCTTTTCAGGCCTGATTGTGGCCAACGGAATCGCACCGGAAGGAGAGGCCCTCGAGGGGCCCGGCGCCTATTACAAACCGACCGTCATCGCAGACGTGGACCAGAAGGCGGAGATCGTTCAGCGCGAGGTGTTTGGACCTGTCGTTTCAGTGCAACGCTTCCGCGACGAGGACCAGGCGGTCGAATGGGCCAACGACGTGGACTTCGGCCTCTCCGCGTCGGTCTGGACCCGCGATACGGCGCGCGCGATGCGAGTCGCACGCCGGATACAGGCAGGTGCGGTCTGGATCAACACCCACTTCATGATTACGGCGGAGATGCCGCACGGCGGTTACAAGGAGTCCGGCTACGGCAAGGACATGTCCAAGTACTCGGTAGAGGACTACACACAGATCAAGCACGTCATGGTCGCGCTCGAGTGATCGGATCACCCCCCCCCCTCTTATCACTGCTGTCCAATACAGGACAGATGGTGGGTAAGAGCAGCAGATCGAAATCACGGAGCAGACCTAATGCCGGTGGCAGAAGGAGTACGGCGGT
>PVMK01127298.1_pt1 | contig 13281 bp, 6 predicted proteins | sample 1853481 | NCBI WGS metagenome assembly PVMK01 (sample SAMN08533507, study PRJNA380276) | Marine sediment metagenome, whole genome shotgun sequencing project.
TCATCGCTTCTCGCGCGTCCTTCTGGCAGCAGAGTCAGACAGGAGTGCCCGGTCACCCTATCGGAGGATCCCCCCCCACCATTGAGCCTCCCCCGGCCAGCGGGGACGTTGGTGAACGTTCACCCCCTGATCCGGGCGGACGCTCCTCGGGCCGCGCAGGGCGGCGGGGGTGATGGCAGGTGGTGCTGGGCGATCCGGCTCTCGCTACGGCGTGTACCAGATCGGCGACGTGTAGGCGCGCTCCTGTGTGACCATCGGGATTTCTTCGCCGCCTTTGACATCGAAGTACTTCGCGTCGTATGCGGTCCAGCGAGGTGTCGGAATCTCGATCACCCTTGCGTAATAGAACGCGCGCTGCTTCGGGTCGAAGTCGGGGTCGGTCCAGACGCTGATCAGTTCGGAGTCGCCAATCGTGTTCGTCCAGGTCGCATTCGCGACATCGACGGTGTTTCCGACCGGTGCAACCTCGCCGTCGGGTCCGGGCTTGCGGTTGTCGGAGAGGGCGACGTCGTAGACCTTCTCTTCGAGTTTGCCCTTCGCCGTCCGCCAGCCCTTGACGATCTGGATCCGGTCGAGGTTCGCGCCGATCAGGTCCTTGAGCGCACCGAAGAGGAACGTCGGAGACTTGCCGGCGGGCGCGGCCTTCAGATCCCCGCCCATCGGCACACCCTTCGTATAGCCCGTCCTGCCGATCCACCGCGTCTTCGCATCCTCGGGAACAAAATTCCACCCTCCGAAGAAGCGCACGATGATCCGCGGGCCCGTCGTCGCGTACGTCTCCTTGCGCATCATCGCGTCGAAGATCGACTCGCGCGTATTTTCCTTCGCCCAGACCGCCGCGTAACCCGAGGCGACCATCGCCCAGCCGTCGTACTGGCCGTTGGCAGTCTTTGCCATCGGGTGGTTGATGCGGTCCGCATTCGGTTCGGCACCCGAGTGCTTGCCGAAGAAATTGTCCTCTTCGGCCGTCGCGAGACCGGTGTGTGAATCGGTCGAGCCGATCATGCCGAACTTGTATGGATTGGTTCTGAGCTTATCCTCGAGCTGGAGGCCAGTCTTTAGCGCCGAGCGCGCATACTCGTACTGGAGCATGTGGTCTTGCTTGGGCACGGAGAGATCGAGATTGCCCTTCGCCCAGGTCTCGTAGTCTGCGAACTGGTCGTCCGGTGAGAGAAACGGATGCGCCTCGCCGTCACCCTTGATCTGCGTGACTTCGTACAGCGGTTCCCAGCGCGCGCGGGTCTTGGCGTACGTCTTTCCGATCTTTTTCCTGCTGAAGGAATCCACGACCGGGAACATGATGCCGTTGCTGAGATTGCCGTTGTGGGCGATCGCGAGGATGTCGCCCCCGGTCGTATCCACGTAGCCCTGCATCCACTTCCAGAGATCGACCGGGTTGTCGGAGCCGAGCGGTTTGAGCGTCGTGTAGGGTTCGAGTCGACCCGCCTTTGTCCGCGCCGTCCCGGTAGATCAGAACGCGATGCAGATTGTTGCCCATCGTGTTCGACGTCCATTCCCAGCCGATGAATGCGGTGAATCGGCCCGGGGTGTTTGCGTCTTCGGCGGCGTCCATCGTCTGCTTCCACGCGGAGCGATACGCGGAGCTACCCGGGAGTGACGCGAGGGCTTCGGGGAATGTGCCGTCGCTGAATCGCTCGATGACCTCGACGGCGACCTTGACTCCCTCCTGACCGCCCTGCTGGATCATGTCGTACCAGCGGCGGCCGGTCTCGTCCTGCAGCAATTCGGGATCGCCCGCGAAGAGCCGCGGGAAAAAAGCCCATGTTGTCGGAGTGATCGGCGACGACGAGAAAGTCGAGCGGCCGCGAGAGCCGGACGCGCTGGCCCGTCGAGGACACCACCTCCTCGCCGCGCCCGAACTTGTAGGCGTCCTCGGGCATCAGTCGGGCGCCAAACGCCCCAGCGTCCATCGAAAGGCCGGTGTGTACGTGGGTATCTCCCCACAGCGGCTGCGTCGGAAAGTCTCGAGCTCGCGAAGGGCGAGTACGGGCGCCTTTGGGGAATACAGCGCTCAGATCTTTCGGCGGTCGGGGCGGGAAGTCCTGGGCCCACGCTGCTGTGACCGACGGTGCCCAGCAGCGGCGGCGATCAGCAGCGACAACGCACCGGTTCGACGTCGGTGAAGGCGGGCGGTGTTTCGAAACGAATATGTACGGGGGCGCATGAAGATTCCTCGATGTCCTCGAATGCAGTGGGGTGAACAGAGTACCCCGATCGACCGCGCACGGAAGCGCTGATCCACAGATATTGCGGATCCGCGCCAACAGATAGGTGATTACCCCGGTGAGTGTAACGCGTTATTGACAAGTTCGTGGCGATTCCGTTCAGTTTGTGCTCGCGGATAGCGCGCCGAGGTCATTCTGGATCGCTACCGACGCGCGAACCTCAGATCGTACTCGTCGACGGCCGCATTTCTACTGGGAATGCTCTCTAACTAAAGGGGGATTCAATGTCGGATAGCTCGATTTGCAAGGCCGCGCTCGCGCCGCAGCGTCCTCGACCTCCTGCTTCGGGTGGGTGTGGTGGGATGGCTGGTAAGCGCACTCTACCCGGTGATTCGCTATCTGACGCCGCTGCCTCTTTCCGGTCCGACGGGTCCCGTCCGGCTGACGCGCGCCGAAATCGCGAAGCTCGAGCACGAGAAGTTCGCCATCATCCCTGTCGGCCGTTCGCGGGTTCTGGTGTTCGAGGATGCCGACGGCGAACTCCACGCGCTCGACGCCAAGTGCACCCACGAGGGGTGCACGGTGCGCTACCAGCCCGGCAATGCGATCATCTGGTGCGCGTGTCACAATGGCCGCTTCGACCTCAAAGGACGGGTGCTGGCGGGCCCCCCGCCCAGGCCGCTGGCGCAACACGGGATTCAGCGCGACCCCGAGGGCGGCATTACGGTGTCTGTGGCGAAGGCATGAACCGCCCATCCGGCAACAGGAGTCTGTTCGAGTGGATTGACACCCGGTACGGTGTCTCGCCGCTCATCGAATTCCTCCAACACAAAGAGGTGCCGGTCGGGGTCCACCCGATGTTCTGGTATTACCTGGGCGGCACCACGCTGTTCTTCTTCGCGGTGCAGATCATTTCGGGCCTGTTGCTTCTGGCGTACTACCAACCCGGTGAGGCCACTTCGTACGAGAGCATCCACTACATCACCACGAAGGTGCCCTTCGGTTGGCTGGTCCGCTCCGTGCACTGCTGGAGCGCCCACCTGATGATCGTCTCGCTCGTGGTGCACATGTTCAGCACCATGATGCTCAAAGCCTACCGGCCACCGCGCGAGCTGACGTGGGTCACCGGCTTCCTTCTGTTCTCGCTGGCGCTGGGGTTTGGTTTTTCTGGCTATCTCCTGCCGTGGAACGAGTTGGCGTACTTCGCCACTGCCGTTGGCACGGACTCGGTCAAGTCCGTTCCGGTTATCGGCAACTGGCTGCTCCAGGTCATGCGCGGCGGGCCGGACGTAACCATCAACACGCTGTACCGCTTCTTTGCGCTCCACATCTGTGTGCTGCCGATCCTCACCGTCGGGGTGATCGGTGGCCACCTGATCTTCATCCAGCGTCAGGGCATGGCGCCCCCGATCGGTCACAGCAAGGCGCCGCGCGGCATGAAGTTCTTTCCGAATTTTGCGCTGCGCGATCTACTGATGTGGCTGATCGCCTTGTCTGCGCTGCTCGCGCTGGCGCTGTTGCTGCCCTACGGCGCCGGCATTCCCGGCGTCGAGTGGGAGCTGGGCCAAAAGGCGGATCCGCTGGCGCCGGCATTCCCGGGAATCAAGCCGGAGTGGTACTTCCTCTGGATCTATCAGCTCCTCCGGGAGTTTCCGCCTCACCTGCTGGGGTTGGAGGGGTCGCAGGTGTGCCTCCTGCTCGTGAGTGTCTTGTTGGGTATCTGGGCGCTCGTCCCGTGGCTGGATCGGAAGGCCCGGCGCGGCGAGAACTCGCCCGCCTTCACCGATTTCGGTGTGGGCGCAATCCTGTTCATCGCGTTTCTCACCCTGAAGGCGTGGGACCTCGGCGGTGGCGACGGCGAGCTTCCCGATCCCGAGGCGGTGGCCCGCACCTGCGCCTGGATCTTGCTGCCCATCGTCGCAGTGGCCACGCTCTTGCGTGTCGCGGTTTTCCGGCACCGCTGGTTCGTCTTCAGCGCCGCAGTGCTCCTGCACGCCCTTCTCAACGGGCTCGCAGGATTTTCCTATCTCGCAGCGGGCGCAATCGCGGCTGTTCTGGCAGTGGTGGCGATCGGCTATTCGCGGCTTCGCTCCGGCCGCGCCGCGGCGCCCGGTGGAGGTGCACCTTGAGGAATCCACGCGCCACACTGCTGCTGTTCGCGTGCGTCCAGGCGCTCGGCTCCGTCGAGGCGGTCGCTGAAAAGGCCCCGTTCACGCCGTCGCCGGAGCTGCGCGCACTGTTCTCCGCTCGCGGAGACGCTGGCGAAGCGCTGATCGATGCCGATGCGGTCGAGTACTTCGAGGGCCTGCCCGCACAGGCCAAGCAGTTCTTCAATCAGGCGGTAGAAGCCGAACTCATGAGCGAGCCCAGCCATCTGCAGGAGATCCTCGGGCTCGATCTTCCCGTCGGGAAACTCGAACTCTTGATGCGGGACAATTGCGTCGTGTGCCACACGGACCCCGCTACCCAGGACCTGGAGACGTTCTTCTCGAGCGATCCGGAGTCGGCGGGATCGCCGCCTCACCTGAATCTCAAGGAGTTCGCGAGCGATGTTCACTTCCGCCGCGGGCTGTCGTGCGCCGGATGCCACGGCGGCGCGCCGGACGACGACATGATGGCGGACGAAATTTACGAGCGCTGGCCCGAGGCGCCTGCGCGCCACGAGGATCGGAGCTGGATCGCGGGGTTCTGTGCTCGCTGCCACGCCGATCCGGTCTTCATGCGGCGTTTCAATCCGGGGCTGCCCACCGATCAGTACGCGAAGTACAAGGAGAGTCGGCACGGCCTCCTGCTCCTCGGCGAGGGAGACTCGAAGGCGGCGCAGTGCGTTAGCTGCCACGGTGTTCACGGAATTCGCGGACCCAGGAGTCCGCTCTCTCCGGTGCACCCCTCAGCAGGTCCCCTACACCTGTGGGCAGTGCCACGCCGACGCCGATTATATGCGCGGCTACCTGACAGCGGATGGTGAACCACTGCCGACGGATCAGCTCGAGAGTTTTGAACGCAGCGTCCACGGCCGAGCGCTGCTCGAGCGCGGCGATCTCGGTGCGCCCGCGTGCAACGACTGCCACGGTAATCACGCCGCGATGCCGCCCGATGTGGCGAGCGTCTCGCAGGTGTGTCGCTCCTGCCATGCCGGCAACGGCGAGCTCTTCGATGGCAGCAAACACAAACAGGTCTTCGACGAGAACGGCTGGCCGGAGTGCGCCAAGTGCCACGGCAATCACGCCGTTGCCGAGACCGATGATTCGATGCTCAGCGAGGCGTCGAATCCACTCTGCTACGAGTGCCACAGAGAGTACGCGGTGGATAATCCCGAGTGCACGCGGACCGCGGAGTACTTCCACGCTTCGATCACCACCCTGGCGGACGCATCGCAGTCGCTCGGCGAATTGGTGCACACCCTCGCTGAGAAGGGACTCGACGTGGATCCGCTGAGCGCGACCATCGAGGAACTGGGAGACCATCTGAGGCAGGCGCGATCGCGTATCCACACCTTCGAGGAGAGCGAATTCGATGATGTGGCAACACTGGGCCGCGCGGCGGCCGAGAAGGGCCGGCAGCTGGTCGAAGCGGCCGAAGCCGAATATCGCTTCCGACGCAACGGTCTCCTCGTCTCCTTGACTTTCATGGTGTTGCTGGCGGTGGTGATCTACCTGAAGATCCGCGAGATCGAATCGCGCGAGTAGACGGCGTAGGCGGGAACCGATTTCAGGGCTGCGTAAGATCTCCGTGGACCAGCTCGCCATCCAACCACACGGCCACGGGGCGCACCTTGTGGATGTCGTAGCGATCGACCTCGAATAGATTGCGATCCAACACGACCAGATCGGCTCGTTTGCCCACTTCGATGGAGCCCAGCTGATCGGAACGGCCGAGTTGGAACGCGGCGTTTCGCGTGTAACCGTCGACGAGGGAGTCGAGGCGGAGGCGTTCGCTGAGCGGGGGTCCCAGAGGTGCATGGGCTCCACCCTCGACCTCCTTTCTGTTGTGCCCGATCTGCATTCCCAGATACGGATCTGCCCGGTCGGACTTCCACTCGGTCTCGCCAGTGATGTCGCTGGAGAAGGTGACGACCGCACCGTCGCTGATCAGCGGTTGGGCGCGCATCATCGAGCGCGCATTGTCCCCAATGGCGAGCTCCAGCACCGTTCCTCCATCCCCCCCATGCCAGTGCGGCGTGAAGGAAGCGATTACACCGAGATCCTTGAAACGGTTGAAGTCCGAATTGTCCATTACCTCGAGGTGACACAGCGTCACCTGGGTTTTGAGCGGCTCCGATAGGGACTGGCGCGCCTCTTCCACCGCATTCAGCGTCGTTTTGATCGCTTGATTCCCGACGGTGTGCACGTGCATGTCCAGATCTTCTGCGTGCAGGTCGAGAATCAACTCGCGCAGCTGCGCCTGGCTCAGCAACGAGCCGCCGCTGTTGCCGGGGGTGTCCAGATAGTCTTCGGACATGTCGGCCGTGCGCGTCTCGATGACACCGTCGAGAAACACTTTCAACGTGTCGACCCGCACGCGGTCGCTGCCGTAGGCCTTCTGCATCCGCTTCAGCGTTGCGACGGCATGGGGTAGGTCATCGGGCAAGAAGAGCGTGTAGGTGCCGTGATACCGCAGGGGCAGCACGCCTTCCTGGTCCCAACGGGAGATCACGGCAAGAACTTCGTCGTCCCAACCGAAATTCCCCGCATCCCAGACGGTGGTGACTCCAAGGTCTCTCAGATACTGGAGGAAGCCCATCAGGGATTTCTCGACTGCGGGTGTCATTCCCTGGAAGTTCTTCACGAAGACTGACGCTGCCGACTCGGTAATCCAGCCGGTCGCTTCGCCGTCTTTGTCTCGCTGGTAGAAGGCGAGACCCGGGATCACGTCCGGAGTGTTGCGCCCCACACCAGCCATCTCCAATGCCTTGGAGTTGGCCCAGACACTGTGTCCCCACCAATCGTACAAGACGACCGGTCGCGACGACTCGATGCGGTCGAGATCGCGCTTGTGCGGGCCGTGCTCGCCGAAGAGTTCGTTGCGCCAGGATCCGCCCATCAAGACTGGACGATCGGGGTGGCTCGCGACCATCTTCGCGATCGCCTGCATCAGCTCGGGTTTCGTTTCCGCATCGTCGATCGATAAGTCATCTACCGATAAGGCGACCATACCCGGATGGGTGTGCGCATCGATCAGCCCGGGTAGAACGAGCTTCCCTCCCAATCGGTACTGCGCGGTTTCGGGCCCGACGAACTCGGCCGTGTCGGCCTCGCCGCCTACGTAGAGGATGCGATCTCCTCGGATGGCGACTGCGGACGCCCAGGGCTGTCTCGGATTTGCGGTGTAGAAATTTCCGTCAAAGAAGACAGTGTCTGCCTGGGTGGCTGTCGCGTGCGCCTCGCGATCCGGGGCTCCGAAAACCAGAGAAAAGAACAGAACGGCGGATACGATCAGCTGAGGATGCATGGTTTCATTACCTTCATGGGTGACGCTGAAAAGTAGGAACCCGAATAACAGAGCATCATTCTGGGCTGCGGATGCTATCCCCGCAAGAGGAAGCGTGCCCTACGGCTCTATGCAGGCCATTGCGACGAACTCGAAGCCGAGGGCGCCGTCAACTGGGTGGAATCAGTAGCCCACCACTGCGTTCGCGACACTGCGGGGTTCCGGGGGCAGAGAGTAGACGTTGCGCTCGTAGTCGTGATTGTAGGGCGAAATGTTCAGGATCTCCTTGCCGACGACGAGCGTCGCGCTTCCGCCCGGATCGAATCCCATCGCACTCCGCATCCCGCGCTCGAACAAAATCTCCGCCATGTCGATGTGGGTTGCGCCAACCGATTCGCGGATGCGGCCGTTCACCGCGAGGACCACCAGGGTGCCCCGATCGTCGAGCCCGATTGCGATCTTCGGACCCCGCATGTCGAGGTAATCGATCCGCGCGGCCTGGGTCTGGATCGATGCTCGCGTCTTCCATCCCTCGCGTTCCATATCGATTGCGATCTTGCCATCGTCGAGCAGAAGTGGGCCGGCCTCGACTGCATTTGCGATGCCGTCCAGCCCGGCAACCTCGATTGCGAGAGTCCGGCCGACTTCCCATTCGCTCGGGACGCCGCCCGCCGGAAACGAAATCACGAGGCCGACGGGGAGGACTGGCGGATTCTCACCCGATTTCGTGTTCGCGATCTCCATGATTCGGTTGCCCACCAGCCGCACGATCGAGCGGCCGTCCCCGGGCAGTGTCGCTGAATCGTAGAACAGATCGTAGAAACACGGATCGGCTCCCGGGTCTTCGAGATTTCGGGTTTCTGGACCGAGTTCGACGGTCGTTCGACGGGCCCGAAGAGTCAGGCCCTGTTCGCAACTCACGCGGCGAATCGAGAGTTTCCGGTCTTCCCCGACCAGAAACGCGGGTTTGTTGAAGAGCGGCGGGCTCAACAGCTTCCCGTTCGAAATGATCAAGCCCAGAGGAGAGCCGATGTAGCTCTCCGGCAGCCCGAGCTTTCCCACCAGCTCGGGGTTGAGGATGTAGCCGCCATTCCACGCGATTCGGGCGCGTCGGCTGCGCGACCGATTGAAGCGCCGCACGAATTCGGGAACCGTCTGGTTACCTCGGTTGGAAGACAGGATCGCGTACCGAAGAGGCCGCCGAGAGGGTGGAACCGACGCAATCACGCCCGACCACGGGGAGCCGTCGGTGTAGACGCCGTTCAGCGCCTCGGCTTCGACCCGTCCTCGCTTCGAGCGCTTCGACTCTCCGAGCCGGGTGAGGAGGTCTTCGACGCGCGAGCCGCGCGAGATCGCATCCTTGCGAAGTGCAGCCCGCAGCTTGGAGTCACCGAGGCGTTTTCGCAGCCGCGCAAAGCCCCGGGTGTGGAGGGTATTGCTGAGGCTCTTCGCGGTCTGCACCGGCGTCGGGTAGGCGAGGGTCGGGCGCAAGCCCGCCGGTGCCCATGCGACGTAGCTCGCACCCAGTGTGATGCCGAGGATATTCGCCGTCATCGGATCCGTGGCGCGACCGATGTGGAAGCGATCCAGGGTCGCGGCATCCGTGGTCATCGCTGCGTGAGGGCGCAGCGCGACGATGAATCCCTTCGCGGTGCGGACTTCATCGAGCACATCGATGGCCTCGGTACCCAATTGGCGGAAATCGATCCCCACGGAGACCTGTTCACTGGCGACCACGCGACAGGCGCCGCGCTCGTAGAGCAACCGGAGCTCCCAGTCCGCCCACTCCACCAGATACTTCTCGAGAGACTGCGCGCTGACGCCACCCGGCAGCCGTTCCCGCCTTTCGATGATCGTAATCGGCGCGAGACGTTCGATTCGGCGGGCCCACTTTTCCGTCAATTCTTCGTGGATCCCGAGGCCCAGCCGCCGCCGCGCAGCCTGCAGTACGAAGACTTCGAGTTCGTGCTCGGTCAACGCTCCGGTGAAGATTGCTACCGGGACATTTTCACCCAGGCGCTCGTACAGAAAATCGCGGTCGTCGATCTCGGGAACGCCGCCGCCGAAGCAGCGCTCCACCATCGCAGCCCAGTTCGCCATCTGGTGCGTCGCCTCGTGCGTAACTTCGATCGAGGGCAGTGGGCCGAACGCGTCCCGATGGATCGATGCAATGACACCGGTGAGTTCCTGTGGCGTGAACTCGCGATAACCATAGTGCCGCCGATTGCGGTGCCTGTAGGCGAGGGAGTGGTCGACTTGAATCGGCAACTCGCCATCGCGAACCAGAAACAGGCTGTCGACGGTATTGTAGAAGTCCGCACAATCCCCAGGGTCCAGGTCGCGTGCCTGGCTGGTCTCGTGCATCAGCTGCATCGCGAATTCGAACGCCATTCCGCGCAAGCGCTGTTCTTCGATTCGGAAGTAACTGGGATCGATCAGCGATTTCAGCATCAGCATGAAGCCCATTCGCCCGAAGCCCGGCAGGTACTCGCGTTGCCGGGTCTCGAGCAATGCTTCGAGCTTCGGACTCTTCACCGCAACCCGCTCCGCAAACTGCTGCATCGCATCGTTCGCGCGCTTCATCCAGCGCTTCGGTTCTTGCAGCTGGAGGTGGAGTCTCTCGAGGATCTGACTGAGATCGCACGTCAGGACTTCGATACTGAAGCGTCGCTCGACGACCTGACGATTGTGGCGGCGTATGTCCTCGGGGCCATCGGTCGACAGCAATCGCTCTGAGAGATCTTCGATGATCGAGTCCTTGAACTGAGCGCCCTTGAAGACCGTGATGTCCAGGCGATCTTCTCTGGCGAGGTTCTCGCCGACCACCGCAGAGAAGACCTCGGAGGGTTCGTAACGTCGAGCCAGGATCAAGACGCCACACGCCGCAGCCTCGATGAGGGGCAGGCTGCGCCCCTCGGTTTTACTCGGCAACACGGCGAGGGAGGCGATGTTGTAGAGCTCAGGCATCCCAATCGGTTCCGAATGCCGCGCGCGAAATTCCTTTTGATCGAATTCGCTGAAGAGGAAGGCGACGTAGACGCGGTTTCGCACCGCTGCGGGGAGGCGTGGAACGAGCTTCGAAAACTCGCCGATCAGTCGCTCCAGATAGGCGTCGTTTCCGGGTGCGACCGGCCCGCTGATCAGGAGCGTGATTTTCTCCTCGGGATGATCGAGAAAGGTCTTCAGGAAACGTGAGTTGCCGAATAGTTTCTCGATCAGCTTGAAGTTCAGCTCGATCCGCTTGCGGGAAATGATGCGGGTAGCCTGCAGGAATACCGTGTTGGCGTTCGCGAAGTCGACATTCGCCTGCTTGCTCCCGGCGACCAACATCGGTCTGCGCGTTTCGGCAGTGAATTTCTTGGCTGCGAGGACATCGCTAACCGCGCGGGCGGGAAGCTTCGCACGGCCTGCGCTCAGGATCTCGGCAACCTGGCTCCACGCCTCCTTCGTGCGGTGACGATCGAGGATCGTGTAGCGGTCGGTGTCGATCGCGGTTCCGATCTCGGCGACGTTTGCGGGGTTGTGGCCGAAACGCTCCCTCAATGCATCGACCTGGGCCTTGTTGATGCAGGCCGAAAACCAGCTGCGCGACTCCCACGGGTAGAGCATCTCGATGATCGAGAAGATCTCGCCCACGTGCGAGTTGGTGAAGAAGTGATCGCGCGGGCCACGGGAGGTTCCGTCTACGGCGCGTTCAACCGCGCTCGCGCCGCCCTCCCAGTAGAAGTCGTGGCAGTTGTTGACGACCGGAATGCCCAGATGCTCGGAGACGAAGACTGTCGCCAGCGCGACGCCGACATTTCCCGGATTGGAGTTGGTGTTTGCAAGGAATAGCAGCCGGATGTCGTTTTCTTCGATGACCCCACCGAGTTTCTCACAGGTGTTCAACACCTCGGACCACAGCGTTCCGATCAGCTCGTTGTAACGCCGGCCGCCGCGCTCGAGTTTTCGTGAAAAGAAATCGCGATAGCTTGGCCAGTTGTCGAAACCCTGCATGGCTTCGACGGTGTGCCAGGTATCGGTGGGGGCGATGACGTGATTCAGGAGTTCGTCGAAGTGGCCCGCGATGTAGTGGATTTTCGGGTTTCCGAGCGACAGGCGCAGTGCTTCGGCGTACTTCGCAATCTCCATCGAAACGCCGTCGATCCCAAAATCGAATGTGACGATGCCGATACCGGACGCGATACCCTTCTTGAAGGTCGGGAAATCCGTGGGGGTGTGGCCCGGCGGCCGTGGCCGGTCTTCTCGCAATCGATCGAGCAGGAGACCCAGGTCGAACCAGGTCGCAACCGTTTCTTCGCGCAGCGAGGCGAGCATCTCATCGGTAAGCAGATGTCGTCCCTGGCCCACACCGACCCCTTTTCTCACGGTATCGCGAGCCAGCGTATTCGGACTCAGTTAGGTGAGCTCAGAAATTGAAGAGCTCTTCGAGCTTGTCCTGGAGCACCTCGTAGGAGAAATGCTCGCGACCGAGTTGGAAGTTATGCTCGGCGATCTCCTTGCGCAACTCGGGATTGTGAAGAATCTCATCGACATCTGCGATGGCTTCGTCGGTGAGTTGGTTGTCCTCGAGCATCACGCACTTGAACCCCTTGCTCCCGATATCGGGCCAGAATACCGGTTTGTAGTTGTTCACGAAAATCGGGCGCTTCGCGAGGATCGCCTCGATGAAGGCGTTGCCAAAGCCCTCGTAGGTGCTGAAGTAGGTGCACGCAACGCTGCACGCGTAGGCGTCGGAGAGGGAGTAGATCTTCTTGCCATCGGGGCTGTTTCCGCGTTGGGACAGAATGCGGTGATAGGCAAAGCGCACGCGATCGCCGACTCCCTGCTCGTTAACCTGGTCGACGAGGCGTTTGAAGTAGCCCTTTCGTTGGTCGTCCGCAGCACTTCCGGTGATCACGAGCTTGATTCGCGGATCGTCGAGCTGTCCGATCAGTTCGATCGCGACCTCGATTCCCTTCCGTTCGACGATTCGCGTGATCTGGAAGACCGGGATGTCGTCGTGGTCGAAGCCGATCTCTTCGAGGAGATCGCTGTTGTAGTCGTCCGGTACCCCAAACGGGGCGTTGAAGTCCATCACGTTCGGGACCACGTAGGCGTCGATGTCCAAGCGCCGCTTGATCTCTGCCTGGGCGGCAGAGTTGATCACGGCGTGGCGGACATGGGGTGCCGAGCGCAAGGGGAAGGCGTCGTGGACGAGATCCGTGATTTCCTGAAACGGCGAATCGTATCGGGTACCGCGCTCCCACGCGTAGTCGTGATCGTGGCTGACCACCGGGATGTCCATGCTGTCTACCGCGAGCTTGATCCCGAGTCCCATCGAGAGGTGGCAGGGGAGTGCGGACGCGTTTTCGGAGAGCAGCACGTCGATCTTGTTGCGCAGCGCCCAGGAGAAGATCTCCGTTGCGACGCGCTGGGCGTTGTTCTCCAACGTGTCGAAGAGCTGATCGGGATCGTCGGGCGGGTAGAAGAACGCGCGATTCTGCTCCCACTCGCATTCCGGCGAGAAGAACGACAGCATCGGGAAGAAGTGCTCGCGTTCCGGCGGGACCGGGTGGCTCTTGAAACATCCAGACAGGATGAAAACCTGGTGCCCCATCCGGTTGAGGACGTGCATCCACTTTTCGGTTTCGAGCGCAACGCCGTCGACATCGCCGATCCGGCC
>PVMK01157225.1_pt1 | contig 13279 bp, 13 predicted proteins | sample 1853481 | NCBI WGS metagenome assembly PVMK01 (sample SAMN08533507, study PRJNA380276) | Marine sediment metagenome, whole genome shotgun sequencing project.
AATTTGTAGACTCTCTTAATTTTACCATCAGACACTTGGATTGACCTTGATTTATTCTGGGCTTGCTAATCGACTCAAAATGACAGCCTTTTGGGAAAATGAAATTATTAATTTTATCCCTTCTGCCAAGAACTGATATTAATAGCATTGTGAAGATCATACCGCCTTGATCTTTAATTTATATTGATTTTTCTTGACCACAGGAATTGTTTTTTGTAACCATCTAATATTAAAAATAATTTCATTTATTAACCCTAACTTTTTTAAAGGAGACATCCATGACAAAAGCAGAACTAATTGAAAAGATGGCAAAGGATGCAGGTATTACAAAGGCTGCGGCAGGCAAAGCGTTCGGATCTTTTTTAGACGGTATAAAAAGCGGATTGAAGACGCGAAACAGCACGGTGACTTTAGTCGGTTTCGGCACCTTTAAAAAAGTTTATCGAAAAACCCGGATGGGACGTAATCCCCAGACAGGTGAAAAAATTAAGATCAAAGGAAGGAATGCCATTACTTTTAAGGCCAGTAAAAACCTCAAATAAAAATAGCTCGAATTGGTTTTGTTTTGATTGTACGATCCAGGCTAAGCAGGCTTCAGAATCTTGTGATAAAACAGCATTTGGGTATTTGTTTAAATATTCTTGGAATATTCTAATCACAATTTCTGACCTGAGAGTATGGTACACACGGTTATATGCTCATGCAAATCGATGATCCAATTGTTTCCCGTTTTGTGTTCCACCCACGACAGGAGCCCTTGAGTCATCGTTTGGTCGGAATTTCTACCAAAACAACCAGAAATGGCGCGACCATCGGCGGCTATCTGCACCTGCATCCGGAGAGTGGGGTGCTCATGGTCTTCTTCCATGGAAACGGGGAAATTGCTGCCGATTACGATGATCTTTCCCGGTTATACGTGTCATGTGGTGTCTCCTTCTGGGTGGTCGATTACCGGGGCTATGGAAAAAGCTCCGGCACGCCGTCTTACACAAAGATGTTTACCGACGCCGAGGCTATTTTCCAAGATATTGAAAGAATTCAAAGGGTTTCAAGGCGGTCTTTCGATCAGGTAGTCGTCATGGGGCGATCGTTGGGGAGCGCATCTGCCATTTTCCTGGCCGCAACCCACCCGGAGCGGTTAAGCGCACTCCTGCTCGACAGTCCTTTTGCCTACGCTCCAGCCTTGATCCGCCGGCTGAACGGTCCGGAATTATCCGCAGGTGCGCTTTACGGTTTCGAAGACAACATTGACTGGATAAAATCTATCGAGCAGCACTGCCTCATTATTCACGGCACCCAGGATTGGATCATTCCCATTTCCGAATCCAAAACCCTATATGAAGCCTGCCCGAGTCAAAAAAAGAAGCTGGTAAAAATCGACGGAGCCGGTCACAACGACCTGTTAATTCTGGGAACCGACACCTACTTTGCAGAGATCAAGGCATTGATTGAATCAATCAAACGGGGATGAAAGTTTTCAAACACTTCACTTGGTCAATTATATTGAACCTTGAAGTTTTTCACCTTCCCCATCCGCTTAGGAGAAATCATATTTTGTTATAAAAATATTTTCCCAACCATTCATTTTAGGCCTAGCATTTAAACATTAATTTATGGATAATTCATTTCCAGTTATCGCAGCACTGTGTCAATGTGCAATATTTCTGATTATCAAACGCAAGCAATGCCAGAATCATTCCTCGGAAATCAAGGAAACACCCCTACGCCTAAATTATCTCATTTTTCGGTCTCTACAGTTTGACACCACCCTTCAATATGCGATAGGTTGCATGTATCCATTTGATATCTGAAATATTTTCATAAAATTCGATAGTTTACATACTCAATATATCACAGCACTGAGGGCTGAAAGGCATACCACTACATATAGTATACGCCTCATTTTTTTCGAATCCAGACCATCGCTTGAAATTGCTGGTTATTGAGCTAAAACCAGAGACACCAGATGATCAAATTCCTCAAAGTATTCAATTCGTTCAGGAAAATGTAATGAATTGGAAGAGTTAGAATTGAAATATTGAAACGACTGTTTAATAATGGTTTTCGATTCTCCATCTTAGCATCTCAATCAACAACCGAGCTGGAGGTAGCGAACTGACAATCGCCCGAATGGTATCTGATCAGTGCTTTAAGCGTTTGAGCAGAGAAATAAGGGGTTGAATGCGATGAAAAATATTTTTTTCAAATATACCAACAAATTTGATAGATGAAACCTTCCAGCATATCTTAGTAAGGGATAATCTAAAAATTGAACGGATTGTATCAAGAAGGCATGCTTCGCCAGAAGGAAGCTGGTATGATCAGAATTCAAACGAATGGGTAATTCTTCCATAATTGTTACGTAACAAAGGCGGAAATTCGATATGGATCAAAAATAAACCAACGTGTAAACTGGCTTAACCATGATTGAAAATTACGTTTTTGGGAAAATTGTCGTTGCTGAGACCATCTATACCAGCGACATTAAAATTGTTCAGGGAGAAGTGGTTTCAGATTGGTGGCGGAGGAGAGGTCATCTTGTCGAAAAGAATGATGTTGAAGATATAATGGCTGCCAAGCCAGACGTACTGGTGATTGGTATAGGCGAACCGGGTCTAATGAAGATATCCTCGCCCCTACGGGAACTTATATTTAACAGCAGCATCAAGCTGATCGAAGAAAAGACACCTAGAGCTATCGATATTTTCAATCGTCTTTCAGAGGAGGGCGAAAATGTTGCCGCCGGGTTTCATATCTCTTGTTAATTTGGTCTGTAATGTTCAAGATTTCCAATATAAAAAAGGCAGGTGGTTAAAGTCTCACATAAATTCTCACACAAATATTTCCAGTTTTATCTAACTTTTAGGAGAAATTGACATGCCGATTATTGAAGAGAAGAAAGCAGAGATGGAGGGGGTTTTAGCGATTGCAAAATCGATGACCGTAGCGGCGCGAACAGCTCCCAAGGCAAGGGGCGACGACGCAATCGAAACGCTAATTGTTTACGGGGAAGATCTTAATGAATTAGCCAAAGCTATGAAAAACCATGGTGAAAATAGCAAAATAAGCGAAGCCTTTGAGCGCGACGCCAACAATGTCGTCAATTCCCAGGCTGTTTTGCTAATCGGGCTGAATGACCTGCGGCCTAAAAAACCGGATAAGCCCCTGGATTGCGGTGGCTGCGGACACAGCACCTGCGCAGAGTTTCTAAGGATCGAAAAGACAGAAGGCAATGATTTTCCGGGACCGGTCTGCCTATTCCAATCCATCGATTTGGGGATCGCGTTATCTTCCGCATGTGCAGTTGCTGCCCGGTTTCATGTGGATAATCGAATGATGTATACCATCGGAGGACCTGCCCGAAATCTGGCGTGGATGAAATCTCAGGTCATTATCGGCATTCCGCTTTCATGCTCCGGTAAGAACATCTATTTTGATCGATGATAGTAATAGTTGCTAGTTTTCAGCTATCCCTATTCAGCAGGATACAGAATTAAAGTACAATTTATCTGAGCGATTATCAGATATTCTATCGATTCAAAAGGTGGATGAAATTCAAAGCTCGTTATTTGATGATATGAAAAAGTATGGCGATGATATGGCCTTAAATGATCTTTATAGCTTTCTAATTCAGTTGTTTGAGATCGACTGTGAATCATTAATTTATCGCTTTCACCTCATAATTGTCCAGACAGTGTACTTCCGAACTAACAATCCGCTCAGTTATGGTTGAGAAGAGAAGAGGCAACTAATTGTTGAGATCTCTATCATGATTAAAGAAATGGTATGGAATAAGTATTTGCAAGAGGAAGGATTGGATAAATATCCGGAAATTGTGAAATTATTCGATTCTGATTCAGAAGCGATTAAGTTAGTTAAACAGGTCTTGTTAAATGATCGGATATTAAGACCGGTGTTTATGCAGGTATTGCCTGAAGAGAAAACAGGAAAGATGGAAATTTGCAACAAAAAGTTAGCTGCGGAAAAGATAAAAGGGGATAAGATTCTTGCTGATTATATCATGGAAAACAAAGGAATTTTTCTCTGTGGTAAGCCTAAGGTGGCAAATGAAATATTGACGAGAGAGGGTAAAATTATTGTTGCGGTGACGGATAGACATTATGACAAGGCGCAGTTTTCGGTTGCTAATCTGCGTCAATGTTATATTCCCTTACCCGATAGAAGGTTATTGACTTTCAAATCATCCGGTTTATTTCATGATCCGGTTTCTAAACCCTATAATAAGAATTCATTAAAATTCAGTGGAGTTGGAGGTAAGATAGAAAAAAATAATGCTTTAAGATCATTTGAAAAATTAGGCCCTTACAGTGAAGGGTTTATTGATTTCTTGGCATATCAACCATTGTATAGTCTACCTGATGGGAAGGGTAATTTTGAAGAAGCTGAATACGGAAATGATGGAAAAAAGGCACTACCATATCTAATTGTTAATTGTGCAATCAGTCCACATAGGATATCAAAGATTTCGCAGCTAAATGATCCAGGACTATCTATGTTGCGAAAAAGGATTTCTCCCTTATTAAGAGATATGGCAAAAAAAAGGCAACGTTTAGGGAGAAAACTTATGCCAGTTTTAGAAAAGTTTTTTAATTCGGGGCAAGAAGTTATACCCTTGGAAGATTATTTGCTGTTTATACCCGAAGAGATAGGGATAGGCACAGCCCGGAAACAAAATCACGAATTGTTTCATGTTACCTTTCATGAACAAGATGTAAATATGGGCGGCCAGATGTGTGATCGTGAAGAGCTGTATACCTTTGAAGACTATTTCAAAAAGCATGAAATTAAATATGTTGATCCACTTTTTGAAATAATAAAAGAGACTCATATAGGGATAAGAGATATGATTGCAGCTGTAGGTGTCATAAAATTTTTATATAAAAGTAAAAGAGAATGGAAAGGGAACAGGTTAGAATTATTAGAAAGTTTTTTTAGAGCTTATTTTCGGCGGCTTTCTTATTTTTATTTTGAACGTTGGGAGAGTTTGATTGATTATCTTGGTAATGTAATCACTTTTTATTTTGATCGTGACGATGCACTCGGACAAGATGGCTTAAAAAAATTAAGAGAATGGTATAGACTAGAAAAAGAAAGAAGGAGAAAAAGCAAAGGGAACTCAAGAAAAATCAAATAGTGCAAACCACAATATATAGTATCGTGCGATTTTCGGCTCCAGGTGTAGATTTCGTGCCTTAGCCGAAACTTATAGCGCACATCAAAATTATTGTATATTTCATTCCCCAGCCTGAAATTTTCGCTCTCATAAAATCATCCGAAAATCGCCCGCTGAATGGCTGTTTCAATCTCAGGGGATGGTTTCCAAAGATACCGATCGTCGAATCGCCTTTTAGCAAATTTATGTTTCACATCGATGACCTTTCTGGACTTTTGCTCTGAAGCGATCGGCTCCAACATATCCATGGCTAATCGGATAGATTTTTCTCGTTCACTTACATCCAGCCGGCCTTGAGAATCAAAAGCCAAAAACGAATACTCAGCCATCAAAATCTCAATTGGTTTTCGATTGATCATTTCCAACACCATCAATGCATAACGGATTCGCTTTCCAGCAAATTGCAATAGCCGTTCATCTGGATGGCCTTTGATAAGGCGGTTATATTGTTTCAGTGATAAACGCTCTATAGAATCGTCTTCCTTTACAATAAATATTCTTGTACCCAGTCCCATATTTCACCAATAAGCTAATGCCAGTTTATTAACGATATTTGAATCAGTTTATGTTATTAGCTGAAAGTGTCGGCCAAGGTCAAATTTTTATTAATCAACCAAAAGTAAGGAGGTTTAAGCGGTAAAGAATCCGAGATCGTGTTCATACCCCAAAAAATCGCTGATAGGCTGAAAAGAATATATTCAAACAAAGAGGATTGAACCAGAGCAACGTATTTTCCCTATTACCTATAATGCTGCACGGGTTATGGTCAACAAAGCTGGGGCAAGGATTCAATGTCTCGCCCCAATCTAAATATTTCATGTTTACGGATGTGTTTTGCTAATGCAAAAAATATCAGATTCTCAGGATTGCACCATCATAGCCGCAATCCATCATTCAGCTATTTTTCACATTGCGTATCGCAATCCAACATTTACAAACAATTTTTATTTTTGAGTTCGTTTAATATAGATTTGTAAGTTAAATCAACAAATTGACATTTATGAAAAACCACCTGAAGGTCGATTTATCGTCCATCCCATCCTCCGTCATCTTCTACAATATGAAAATTCCGCACCCTCAGTACAATGGAGGTGCGGGATTTTCTTATCAGTCCTACTTGATTCCCAGAGCTTTCTTGGCGTCGCAAAGTCTTTCGCCAGCGTGTCCAGTAATTTTTAAGCATCTTTGCCGCCCAGTTTTGATATATCCTTCATTAATTGATCAGGCAATTGCTCTGCGACACTGGCCAGATACATACCCATAATTCTGAGTTGGGCTTAGCGTTTGTCTTTGAATTTAAGGGTAGTCATGTCAAACTGTTGCTTAGATTAAAATAGCATTCTGACTATCGTGGTTTTCTTATTTGACACACAAGGGAACCTATCCTATGTTCCTACCGCAAAAAGCGAATTCTTACCAACCTTTTTAATAAAGGAGGACAGATGATTCGTCACATTCAACCAAAGGCCGTTCCCGAGTCGGCAGCTCCATTTAGCCAAGTGGTCATGGACGGCACTTATGCTTATTTTGCGGGTTTGGTGGCTGCTGATCTTCCTGAAGGTCAAGCGGTGCTCGGAGACGTGAGGGAGGAAACCCGCGTTGTGTTGACTGCAATTCGCAGCATGTTGGAGGAGATTGGACTTGATATGGATCGCATTGTGCGAACTGACGTGCATCTCGCAAGCCTTGAGGACTTCGACACCATGGACGACGCCTACCAGGAGTTTTTCGAACATGGTCATTACCCAGCAAGGACCACCACGGAGTCCCCGCGACTATTTCACGGGAGCCGTGTGGAGATAACTTGCATCGCAAGGCTTTTATAGAAGGTGACAGATCTAATTTTCGATTTTGGCAATTTGCTCAACATGATCAGGCGGGAATGGATTGCAACTTGGCGAAGCCATTGCTCTAATAAAAAAGCAGGGTCATTTCTGACCCAGCCTTTATTCATGATATTGCGTGGCCTTTTTTCATTTCTGCAGGCATAATACTCACATCAAGTGCCTTGCACAAAACTTAATTTGACATACAGAGGTCAGAACCTTCCAGTCATAGCTTATAAGTCGAAGAGAAAACCTTCATTTTAATTTTATAGTGTGAAGCACAAATATTGTCGCATTAATCTGCAGCCTTATAGAAAATTTTCAAGTAATTGCCCGTACCCGGTGATAGATTTCTTGTAGCCTGCCGCTTTCATCATTGACCAGAACATGCACTGGTTGCTGCTCAGCACTGTTCGCTGCAGGGACGCTTCAAGCTCACCCAACGTTTCTGTTGATCGAAGTGCAGTGCAGGAAATAAACAACCCGTCAGCTTCCTCAATATAGGTTTCTTCGGCACCCTGTTTGATTGCTGCGGGAGGAACCTGTGCGATATCCACATCACTCTCCACCATCAAGCTTTTCAGTTTTACAATGCGAATGCCGTGCTGCTCGAAAAAGTCCTTCATCGGCTGGTTTACCGAATCAATATAGGGGGTGAGCATGGCAATACGCTTAAGCCCCAGAGTTTTAATAGCATCCAGTGCGGCCGTTAGTGGCGTCACTACGGCCACTGAATCGCGGATATCTTTGTTGAGGCCGGATTTGATTTGTGCCGCAACCTCTTCATAGCCTAACGCCAGGGTGCCGGAGGTGCAACTGTATGCAATGGCACGCAACGGCAAGTCGGGCAAAATCAGGGAGGCGGCATGGCCGAGCTGCGGGCCCATCTTGCGTAAATTCTCAATAGTTACCGGGTTAACGGTAGCGACACGGGATGTGAAAAACATGGCGTCGCTGTCTTCCGGCAACATGCGATGCATATCACACTCAACGGTTTCATCCGTGTTGAGCACGATGAGCCCCAGGTGATGGCTAGCGGAACCTGAGCCAAGTTCTACTTCGAAAGAAACGGGTTCTGTTTTAATCATCGTTAATAGATCCTTGTCGGTAAGCTTTAAAGTGGACGTCGATTAATCAGTTCAATGCCAACCACTGGCATGCAAAATATTCATGACGAAACTAAAATCAATCCCCGGTTGATATGCCTATAATTCACAAGGGGCCTGCGAAAGAACTTTACAGCCGCTTTCCGTGACAAGAACCTGGTGTTCCAGAACATAGATCCCATCTTTTTCAATACAACCAGGTTCGATGTGAAGAATCATGCCGGGTTCAAGTATGGTATCATCATCCATGTTGATGTAAGGTGGTTCGGTGGTATGAAGCCCGCTACCGTGACCAAAACGTCTAGCCGTCCAGGAGGTCATGTCAACATTCAGCTTTTCGGCGGCGTCTACCTGGACGCGGAACAGATCGGAAACCGGGATACCGGGTCTGGTCGCTTCCACACCTGCCTGAAGGACGTTATGAATTTTATCCCATTTTTCGAGTTGCTCCGGGGAAGCACCACCCGCCACCATCCCCCTGCAGTAGTCTGTATGGTAACCCTGCATTACAATGCCCAAGTCCACCCACAGAAGATCTTTTTCGTTAAGGCGGAGATCGGGATGTGAGCTTCCTGCAGCCTGCCGGGGATCAAAGTCACCAACGCAGACGATCACCCACCCAAAGTCTGCATCACTCTCCATGATAGCCAGCTGAAACAGCGTTTCTATTTCCCGAGTGGTCATGCCGGCTTTGACGGCTTCAAAGGTTTTTTTGAAGATGGCATCCTGTATTCTGCAGGCTTCGGTAATTATCGCTATTTCTTTTTCAGACTTAATCATCCGCAACTGCCAGAACACATCGGCTGCATCGACAAATGAAATTGCAGGTAACGCATCCTGCACCTTCATGAAATCATGGTAAGACATTCCTATCCGCTGTTCACGGCCAAATTCCGCCCCCACCTGTCCGGTGGTGCAACCGGTGTCTTCGAAGGCTGCTTTTACCATCCCGATTGGCACTTCACCGACTTTGGGGTATCTGCGGATGTCTCCGTCCCAATCAATCGCCAGATGAAAATCATGGGTGACCAGGATCGAATTTCCGTTACACGGTATAATCAGGACGGCGGGCCTCGGAAATGACATCTCCCCAAAGTATGTCGCGCCTGTAAAATAATATAGATTGGTTGGCTCAGTTATCAACAAAGCACTCAGGTTATTCTTTTCCACAAGCACTATAGCCTTCTGCTGGCGCGCTGTGTATTCAGAATTGCCAATATTTGGGGTCATTTGTTCTACTCCTATTCTATCACTTATGAATTAATAAATTATCGCCGATAAAATGATTCGCATGTAAATCGGCGTTCTCTATCAGAACTTCTTATCGAAATAATGTTTCATATTAACTAACGGGATAGTGGTATACATGGCGGACGTCTTAATAAGCTCTTCTTCCCAGGTTCTTTCGTTGGGCGCATGAGCCTGATCTTCCAACTTGCCATATAGTAGTAACCATAGCTAGACATTTGTGTCAATATTATAATATGACAAATGTTTCGGTGTTGTAGCAATTATCGATATATTGAGAGTACTAAAAGTTCACTAATATTGCAGTATGCTAATTGGGCAAGAAAAAACCCCGACGCAATGATAGAGCCATTTATGCGTTTTCGAGGGTAATTTTTATAAGATTTGCTGGCGGAACGTGCAAGTTATATCGATGATTGATTAATGGCCGCTATCCACAATTCAGCCCGAGTGTGGGTTACGTATACCAAATATACAATTTCGAACAGAATGGATTGGCGGGAAAATCAAACAATAGACTTTCAGATATGCAAAGGATCAGACGATTCAATTGGTTTATGTGTAATCGATATAGAGCACACCGTTGAGGTGGTCGATCTCGTGCTCCAGCAAAGCGGCGGAAGGGCCCTTTGCATCGAGGATTTTTTCCCTGTTGTCCAACCCCAGGTACCCGACCTTTACATAATTGGAGCGTTTGATTGTCTTGCGGCGATGCTGGGGCAGGGACATGCAGTACTCTTCGCTGTCATAGGATCCTTTTTTTTCCAGGATCTCCGGGTTGACTATTGCCCGGGCCTCCCCGTAAAGGCCACACACGATGAGCCGTTTTTGAATGCCGATCTGGGGCGCAGACAGCCCTTTGTAGAGGGATGCGTGGAGAAAGAATTCGAAAGGTGCCCTGAACCTCAATGTGTCGATCATCGCATTGGCCATAGATATGACGGCGTCATCAATCCGGTCGATGGGCGTTGAAACTTTCCGGAGGGCCGGGTCCGGATACGCCACGATATCGAATACATTGTTTCTCCGGTAGACATTCAGAAGTGCATAGATCCCCGTACCGCCGACAAGTCCGGCCATGGTCAGTTTTATGAATTTCCTTCTACCCCACAAAGTCGTCGCCTCTATTTTCACCGGTTTGAAGTTTCCGTCCTTTGTTCATATGCGGGATTGCGGCAGGTGTCAATCGTTTCAATCTATGATACGTGGGTTCACCCCTCCTGGTTGTGATTACAAACTAATATCCAAACAATTTTCAAAATTGATATATACAGAAATGTTGGAGATATCAACGGTTTTGTCGAGCGTTTATTCATGTGATTTTTACAGATAGTTCAAAAGGTGTTTGCCCTGTGATACGTTTACATAAAACGTAACAAAATGATAATTGACCCTTAAATGTTTAAGGTTCATTATCTGTCTGATTTTTCTATTAAAAATCGAAAAAGGAGGCAGATATGAAAAAGGATCAATCATCATTTTTAGTACCAAATTATATTTACGGGGGTAATCCTTTCGATCTTGGTTCTGTTCTTGAGAACGGATCTGTTTTAGAAAATATTAATTCCACCTTTCCGAATAATTTCCTCCAGCCGATTATCGTCCCACCCAAAACACCTGATCGACAGCGGGTGCTTGATCGTATTTTAATTAAAATCTTTGAGCAAGATCTCCTTGGAAAGTCCTTTGTCGAGCAATACCTGCGCCACAAATACCGGCGCAACTGCAAGGCCAACACCCTAAAGATAGCGGCTACTTCATTGGTGCAATTTTTATCGTTTTTCACCAGCAAGGGCAATGTTGTACTTGAACAGCTGAGCCGCGAAGACCTCGAGGCCTTCGTGGAAGATATGCAGGACCGGGGACTGAAGCCGTCAACGGTGTGCATCCGGCTGCGCAATGTCTATGGTTTTTTGCGCTTTTTAATACTTGAATACAAGATGGTCAGCTGGGAGTTGATGGAGCGCAAGATCAAGTTGCAGCTTCCCGATCGGCTCCCCCGGGCCATTAATGCGCAGCATATAGAGCAGTTGCTTGCGGTGATCGATAATCCCCGTGATCGTGCGCTGATATTGATTTTACTTCGAACCGGCATGCGCATCGGCGAGCTGCTCAATTGCAAAGTGGACGATGTGGATTTAAGCGAGCAAAAGATTTTAATCTATCAGTCGGATAAAACCTGTGATGGCCGCGCAGTTTACTACAGTGACGATGCCCACCAGGCGCTTTTGGCCTGGCTGAGAGTTCGAGATCCGCTCAAACAGCAGTTATTTTATGGCCGGGGCGCAAACCCGCTTTGTTATGAGGCGGCGCGCTCGATATTCCAAAAGTATTTACAAAAAGCCGGGCTGCAACACAACGGCTACACGCTGCACTGCCTGCGCCATACCTATGCCACAGATCTTTTAAATGCCAGAATGCCGCTGGAGTGTCTGCGGGTGCTGTTGGGTCACAGCAATTTGGAGATCACCCGGCGCTATGCCCGGCTTTCTGATAAAACCAGGGAAGAAGAATACTTTGCTGCCATGCAGCGGATCTTAAAAGGAGATGTCGATGAGCATCACTAATGTAATCATCAACTTTAGGCGGCATATAAAGCGCCGCAATTACTCGCCGCATACGGTCAAATACTACCTGAGCGTGATCAAGCAATTTGTGCTGTGGCTCAATGTGCCCCTTGAGCAGGTCGGTGTTGACAAAATTGAGGATTATATTGATTATCTTCACCAAAGGCGCCTGCAGCCGGCGTCCATTAATTTGTATTTAGCCATCATCCGGGTGTTTTACAATTACCTGAAGTATGAAGAAAAGATTAAGCTTACCAACCCTGTCAAGGCCAACTGCCGGCTGCGGGTGCCAAAACCGCTGCCGCGTGCGTTGCGCCAGGACCAGGTCGACCGGCTCTTTGATGTTATCCAATCCAAGCGCGACTGGGCCATGTTCAGATTGATGCTGCGTTGCGGATTGCGGGTGGAGGAAGTGGCCCATCTGACCCTGGGCGACATTGATCTCAAGCAGCGCAGGATCATGGTGGTAGACGGCAAGGGTGGCAAGGACCGGGTGGTGTACATCAGCGATGATGCCGCCGATGGGCTTATAGCATACCTTAGGTTAAGATCACATCGGCGGGTGGAAAAAGTATTTTTGGTTGAAAAAGGAGATTATAAAGGACAGCCCATCTCGGTTCGCGGCATTCAAAAACGCATGGAATATTATGCCAAGAAGACCGGATTGAAGATAAGTTGTCATCACCTGCGTCATACCATGGCCACCCAGTTGCTCAATGCCGATGCTCAGGTTGAGAGCATCCAGGATCTATTGGGTCACAATTGGATAACCACCACAGAGCGATATTGCAAAGTGTCCAATATGAAAGTGAAAAGAGATTACTTCAACGCCATGGGGAAGATATTGAAACGCCCTTCTCAACGCACATTCAATCCGATTTTGGACCCGGGTTGATGAACGAAAAGTAAAAGTGACTTGACTATACTCTAAATTTATGGCAGGTTAAACGTATATAAATTATTAATATTAATAGAAAAATTGGAATTTGTTACGTTTTAGTTTACAGTATCTGCAAATATGAGGATGCAAGATACTTGGTTTTTATAGTTGATATCTGTAATTGTGGCTCAGTTGCGATATGTTGGATTATCTGTACTTTTAGATTGGAATTGGATACCACAATATATTGAATGTGAATCTAGAGCAAGTAATACTGGATTGCTAATGACAATATTAGTTTTTCAGTTTTTGAAGTTTTGATTTTATCGAAAACTTCATCCTATCGCATTCAATCACATCTTTTCTTTTCAGGCGTAGGAAAGCAAGTTCTCTCATTCCTGTAATATTTTTCCCAATTTGGCCCAATAAATCCTCGATGCCCTCAACCTGAGCATCGG
>PVMK01127452.1_pt1 | contig 13277 bp, 10 predicted proteins | sample 1853481 | NCBI WGS metagenome assembly PVMK01 (sample SAMN08533507, study PRJNA380276) | Marine sediment metagenome, whole genome shotgun sequencing project.
CAACTTTGTCCTGGCGCCGTGGCAGACAAAATCGGTGACGTTCACAGCCGATAAACCGGGCGTTTTCTGGATCTACTGCACGAACTTCTGTCATGCCCTTCACCTGGAGATGAGGATGAGGTTCATCGTAGAGGTATAGAGAAGTTGAACAACTGATAGGGTAGCGAAAAGTCCCGCCAGGACTTTTCGCGACCCTATCAGTTGATCCTCTACGATGAACCTCATCCTCATCTCCAGGTGAAGGGCGTGGCAGAAGTTCGTACAGTAGATCCAGAAAACACCCGGTTTGTCGGCTGTGAACGTCACGGATTTTGTCTGCCACGGCGCCAGGACAAAGTTGATGTCGTAGTTGGAGACGGCTACGCCGTTGGCCAGATCCGAGATCTCGTCGTGGTTCGTCACGATGAGGGTGACCTTGTTTCCCTTCTTGACCTTCACTTCCTGGAGACCATAGATGGGCGCCCCCGCCGTCATCCTGATGGTCACATTATTGCCCTTGCGCTCCACCTGGTTGTCCGTGACCACCTGGGGATGCTCGAACATATCGTGCCGGTCCTTGACGTGGGGCTCAATGATGTCCCTCCTGACCATGATGCAGTCGTGGGGCTCCAGGTAAGCCGGCGAGTCATGCACCAGGCGGAGTTTCTCGCCGCTGATATCGATCAGTTGATCGTTCTCCGTCTTCAGCGGTCCCACGTTGATGAACCTGTCCTTGGAAACCTTGTTCAGGGAAATGAGCCACTTGCCATCCGCCTCCTTCGTTTCGGCCATCGTCGCCATGATGTGCCCGACCTGGTAGTGGACGTCCAGGACATCGACGATGTGCGGGTTCTCCTTCTTGGCCTCCTCACCCTTCTTCTCAGCCTCGATGGCTTTGGCGATGTTCCACTTCACGTTGGTACTATCTATGAATATCGAGGTGATAGCGTTACCCCTGCCGTCGAAGGTAGTGTGAAGGGGTCCGAGACCGACGTAGGGCTGCGCGACTATGCAATCAGCAGGTTTTATCTTTCCTGCATAGGCCAGGGCTATCTTCTCTATTTCGACGACTGAAACGGTGGGCGAAACCTTCCCGCAGCAGACGGCGTATTTTCCGTCGGGTGAGATGTTGATCCCGTGGGGGTTCTTTGGGATCGGGATCCTCAAAACGATGTCCGATTTACCTTCACGCCCATCGATCACCTTTACGCCGTTTACGGTCTTGTGCTTCCCGTCCCTCAGGGCCTTCCTTATCCTTTCCCAATGGAAAACCAGCATGTAGTCGTAATCCGACGCCAGCATCTCGGAGATGGTGACACCCTTCTCGATGTTGTAGGAAGTGGTCATTGAATAAAGACCTTTGTAGTCCGTCGCGGCCAGATCGCAGTTCTCGTCGACCATCACCTGACACACGATGGCCATCCTCTCGGCATCGATTATGGTGTGCATCCCGTAATATTGCTGAGGATCGTTGAAAGCCTTTTTGTTCGTGGCGTCGTTGGGCACCGGCGTCTGGAACTCGCTGTTTACGACGATCCAGTCCGTCTTGGGATAACGCTGGGGAAAGAGTCCGTGGGCTCCCTGGATGTTGGGTACATCAACTATCGCGTCCACTTCCATGTAATCGGTCCTGATCCTCGCCACCCTGTTGTTGAGCTTGTCGTTGACGAAGAGGTGTTTGCCGTCGTAGGTACCATCCTTGTAGGAACCGTGGACGTGATGGGTGTCGCCGGAAGACCTACCCCTGAGGAACTTCTTGCTCTCGTTGGTGATACCCCATCCCGTGGCCACATCCTTGTTGAAAACAGGAATCCGTTTTATCTCCCTCATGGAGGGAACACCGACTATCCTCACTTCCCCTGAATGCCCGCCGCTCCAGAAACCGTAGTAATCGTCGAGCTGGCCGGGAGCCACCTCATTGTTCTGTTTTCCCTTACTTTTTTTCTGGGATTTGGCAAGGAGAGGATTCCTTGACACCAAGACACCCGCTCCGGCAGCTACACCGGCAGCACCGGCGACTTTGAAGAAGTTTCTTCTATTTATATCTTTCAGTGACTTCTTATCAGACATTGTCTCATCCTCCTTTCACCGGTTACTGAACCAGCCCCATCAACTTGAGCGTGAAGGAAACAAGGTGCCACCTGTCCTCTTCCTTGAGTGAATCCTCGTAGGAAGGCATCCCTGTCCCGTCCAGGCCAGTTGCGAAGGTCAGGTAGATGTTCTCGGGAGATGAGCCCCTCTTAAGGGTGCCGGCAGTGAAATCAAATGCCAGGATCTTGTCTCCCCAGTCGTCCTTGAGCTCCCCGGATTTGGGACCGTCACCCATACCTTCGTATCCGTGGCATTCCCAGCACTTCATGTCCTTATAGACCTTCTCCCCCTTCTTCACGGAGGAGGCACTGCCGACCCAGTCGGGTTTTTTTACGCTGAGAGGATCACAGGGATCCTCCTCCTCCCACCTTATAGAAAAGGTCTTGATGTACTCCAACACGGCCAACCTGTCCTTTTCGGTAACATCCTTGTGGGACGGCATGCCTGATCTCAATATCCCACTTGTGACGGTCCTGGTAAGGTCGTCGTCAGTGGGCAGGCATCCGGTGGATGTGGTCCGGAACTTGAACGTTCCGACCGTCAGATCCCTGGGATAGATAGTCCACGTAAGACCCTTTTTTTCTACCCTGTGAATGATGCCAACAAGGCCTTTCCCGTCACCTTTCCCGCCGTGACAGATGGTACAGTATTTATTATAAACCTCCTTTCCCCTTTCCACCTCCCCTGCGAAGGCGTCTCCCGCGCTGCCGATCATTGTTGCCCAAACGCCCACAAGGAATATGAGTGAGACCATCAATTTTACACCTCTGATATTCTTTGCATGACCTCCCATCTTCTTCCTCCTTGGCAAAAACGTCCAAATACTTTACCCGTTATTTGAACCCCTCTTCGATGGACTCGGGACCACGAAAAACCTCTTCGAGCCGTTTCATGAATCCATCTTCTTCAATTCCCGAACCGTTATTATCACGTCCCTTCGAATAGTTTTCCCCGCATTTAATTGATCTTGTTCATAAGCTTCAACGTGTATGAGACCAGGTGCCACCGGTCTTCCTCGTTGAGGGAATCTTCATAGGAGGGCATCCCGGTTCCATCGAGGCCGGTAGTAAAGGTCATGTATACGTTTTGAGCTGAAGAGCCGCGCTTCAGCTCACCAGTTGCGAAATTAAACGGGACGATCTTTTTCCCCCAGTCATCGAAGATCTCGCTGGACTTCGGCCCGTCTCCCTCGCCGCTATATCCGTGGCACTCGCCACACTTCATCTCCTGGTAGACCTCGCTGCCCCTCCCGATGGAACCCGGGTTACCGACCCAGTCCGGTTTATCCACCTCTATGGTGTCGCAGAGATCTTCCTCATACCACCTGCCCGAAAACTCCTTTACGTACTCGATGACCGCCTCTCTCTCCACCAGGGGCAGCTTCTTGTGAGAAGGCATGAACGATTTGGGGATGCCGTCTGTTACGGTATTGAGCAGATCGGCGTCATCAGGCAGACAGCCGGTGGGTGTGGTGCGGAACCTGAACACCCCCGGAACCAGGTCCCTTGCCTCGACCTCGAGGATGCGGCCGCTTTTTTCGACCCTGCGTATGGTCCCGACAAGACCCTTGCCGTCGCCTTTCTGCCCGTGACACAGCAGGCAGCGAACCTCGTAGACTTGTCTGCCCAGTTCCAGGACGGCCTCGTAGTTGTCATCCTCGTCCTGTGCGAACGACATGTCAGCCAGCGCAACGGGGATGAGGAGGATGAGGATCAGAGTCAACTTTGACAACCTCGCAAAAAACCTCTTCGAGCCGTTTTGCGAGTCCATCAACATTCTCCTGAAAAGATAGGTGCCCCTTTCGAAGAGACTTTTTACGAGGTTATCTATCATAGTCGTGATCCGGTTCATCGAGCCCCGGCGTCCTTCTGACCGTTCGCAGCACGATCGACCATGGACCTGACATAGGAAACTACATCCAGGATATCCCGGTCGCTCAACTTCAATCCCGTCTCGCCGAAGGGAATCATGGGGGTCCCGGCCCGCCCGTCACGGACCGTCAGCAGGAGGAGTTGAGGATCTGCTCTCTTTACTACCGGGTTGGTGAGGCTTATACCCAGGAATCCACGGCCACCCTTGCCGTCCTCCCCATGGCACAGGGAACACCTGGTCTCATACAGCTCTTTTCCACGATCCGGATCCCCATCGTCGATGGAAAGTCCGAAATCCTCCGGCTTTTCGTCAGGCCGGTTTTGAGCCAGGTACTCGACGATCCTGTTGATCTCACTGTCTTTGAGTCCGGCTGCATCAGCTTTCCAATCCGTCATCTGTGTTTCAGGACGACCATCCTCGATAAACTTTTTTAACTGCCTGTTGTCGGTGATCCTGAGGAATCCCGGGTTTCTGACAGCTGGGATCGTCCTGCCAAAAATCTCGTCGTAGACACTATGTTCGCCTGTAGTGTGACAAGCGATACAGTACATTTGGTAAAGATCTTCCCCTGTCATATCCACCGGCGGTTCGGGCGCCAACCTCCTGTACTGCCTTGGCATCTCACTGGTCCTGATGGTCAGAACGTAGGTGGTCAGATGGTCTGATTCTTCTTCCGTCATCCCAACGACCCTCATCTGGCTTTCCGGCACAACGGCCCTTGGATCGTCAAAATGCTCCTTAAGCCACGTGTATGTGGTTTTCTCGCCCTCGACATGTCTCATGGAGAAATATGCGACCGGCTGTGAACCGATACCGTCAAGCGGTTTGCCCAGGACGCCTCCCACGCCACCGAGCTTGTGGCACCCCCTGCACCCTTTTTCCCTGAACAACTTTGCACCTTGAACTACCGATGAAGCGCCTTCTCCCTCGAGCATCTTCAGATCGTGACACTGCGCGCAGGAACTCTCTATGTATTTGAAGGGAGCGACGGGATAGTTCCAGTAGGTCTCCCGGTCAATACCGTGGGCTTCTTTGCTGTTTGTTGCGCGCCCCTGGCCGTAATGGCACACTGTGCAGCCGAATTCGTTGACAGAATGGTTTTTGAGATAATCGCCGCTGTGAGGGGCGAACGGTTTCTCTGCACCTTCCATCAGGGGATTTTCGACTCCCAGGTGGCAACTGGTGCACCGGTCGATCCTGTCGAGATCACGCAGGTAGATCTGCCTGATCCCGTAGTCGACGGCCCGAGCCTTCTCCTTCATGAATTCTCCCTCAGCCATTTCCATGAAAAGTTCCATGTACCGGGACTGGTATCCCTTCCACTCCGGGGATGCCTCCCGAACAGAGGCCAGGAGAGCGAAGGCCAGGAGGACGACTCCCGAGATCAGCAGAAGCGATGAATAGAACCTTCCGTACATCTCCTACCTCTTCTGGTTGTGATGGACTTTTTACAAGTCCATCAATGGATCGGCCACTGGTCCCTTGACCAATAGAATTCCCAGTTGGGCCCTCTCAGTTCAGTACCGACGTAGGTCAGTATGACGAAGCTGAGAAGGAACAGCGTAAACAGGGCAATGGCACCCATCCTCGTGGAGTCTGTTTTCCTGGTCACCAGCAGTGACCAGGAAACGGTAAATCCGAGCCAGATGGTCCCCGGATTAATCAGTGTTATGAGTACCTGGGGTACGTCAGGCCACCAGTTCCTGAACCAGCCAAAGTTAATGACGACAGCGAGGAGCCCTATAAGGACAACGGAACCGGTAATGAAAGAGGTAAGCGTCACATACATCCCCTGCCTGTTGGAGAACCACACACCCACATATTCCTGTTCCCTGTCCAGGTAGGGGATGAGACCGAGACCAACGAGCGCAATAGAGGGAAGAAGGAATCCACCCATGAAGGCCGAGTACGATACGAGTTCCTGGAGCCCGAGGAAATACCACGGTGCCTTGGCCGGGTTTTCCGGGATGAGGGGATTAGCCAACTCCTTCAACGGTGCGTCGATAAAATAAGAGTAAGCGATCACGGCCGCCAGGGTAAGGACGAATACGGCGGCTTCGGCTCTCACGAGGTTCGGCCAACTGAGGACCGTATTCTCCACGTCTCTGTCCACAGCGGGAGATTTTCCCTTCGCCAGGGCCATCAGACCGTAGGTCTTTCTTGAGGGGAATATACCGCCCTTCTTTTCCGGTGGATCTGAAGGTTCGTAGGATTCGGGCCTGGAAAGCCCGCCGTCCTTCCTGATCCTCCAGAAATGCACACCCAGGAAGATAAACAGCATGAGGGGCAGCAGCATGATGTGCAGGAAATACACCCTGGTGAGGGTCTCTTTGCCCGGCACAGTGCCGCCCAGCAGCAGCTCTTTCTGAAAACCACCTATGTCAAAAAGTCCTGTAATACCAAGCATGTCGGTGATTTCTTTCGGTGATTGGGCGATGTTGGACCCTATCACCAGCGCCCAGTACGAGAGTTGGTCCCACGGCAGAAGATAACCGGTGAAGTTCAAGACGAAGGTAAGCGCCAGGAGGACGATCCCCACGACCCAGTTGAACTCCCTCCCGCGTTTGTAGGAGCCCGTGAAGAGGACCCTGGCCATGTGCAGGAGGACGAAGATTATCATCCCCTCTCCGGCCCATTTGTGGATGTTGCGGATAAGGTTACCACCGAAAACGACATATTTAAGATCTTTGACGGTATTGTACGCGTTCTCGATAGATGGGTTGTAATAGATCATCAACAGGATGCCCGACAACGTGGTGAAAACCAGCAGGAACAGGGCTACCAGCCCAAGGCCAAATGTATAGGTTGGGCGAAGGGTGTTTATGTGGGTCTTGACGCCCTGAAAGTGAAGAAAGAAGTTGTTGAACATCACGGCAGCCCGGGACATGTCGGAATCGGGCTTGCCGGACCGAACGACTGATCCTGTAAAGGAGTTTTTCAGATCCTTCAGGTTATCGGTTAACTTCCTGATCCCTGACTGGTCGTTTTCGCTCATCACGTTTTCCTAAATCTGAGACCTTTTATTAGGTTATCAAATTTGATGACTTCGCAAAAAGTCCTCAACGCGCCCCGCATGGAGCGCCCAAATCAATGACCAGCACTTTACGTCATTGATTTGTGAGGAAAGCGAAAACCACGCTTTTCGCTTTCCCCAAATTAATATTGGGTCACAAAAAGCTGCGATAAGACTTTTTGCGACCCTATCAAACGTAGACCTTGAATTTTGTTCCCGCCCCTACTTCCTTCCCGGCATCAACAACGATATTGCCGTCAACGTGTCTGCTTACCTCGAGCCAGGGCAGGCTCCTTGGCGCCGGGCCGGCGATGACCTTCCCGTCCCTGTCGAATTGCGATCCGTGGCATGGGCACTGGAACCCCCACTCCGTATTGGAGACGATGCATCCCAGATGGGTACAAACACTTGTTATGGCATGGAGTCCGTCGCTATCGGCAAAGATGAAGACACCCCTGTCATCCAGCTTCTTCACGATGCCGATGGGGAACTCCTCCGGCTTACCTATCTTGAACTTCTTGGATGGCTCGTAATGGACATTCGCCTTCGTCATCCTCAGGATCCCCGCCAGAACGGCAAGCAAAGAGAGCACCGCCGCTCCCATTGATGCCAGGCCCAGGAAATCTCGCCTGGAAACTCCCTTCTTTGTGGGCTTGTCAGGGCACATCAGCCAACACCTCCCTGAAACTGAACCTTTCCATGGTTATCGTATCGGTGGGACACTTCTGAGCGCACAAGCTGCACCGTATGCATCGGTCCTCGTCTTTGATGATCGCCGAACCGCTGCCCTTCGGGTGCTCTCCATACCGGTTTACGTAAAGTGCCGTGAGGGACTCATCCTCCCTGATCCTGTCCAGGCTGACCAGCCTCAGACAGTATTCAGGGCAGACATCAGCGCATCCTCCGCACAAAATGCACAGCTCGCTGTCGAAGATCGTATTGACAGCGCAGTTAAGGCACCTGCCACCCTGCTCCTTTGCCATGTTTTCAGGAAAACCTGTTTCGACAGCGGTTTCCAGGTTTGAGGTTCTGTCTTCCGGACGTCTTACCGGAACGGAGTGGCGAGGTATATTTTCGAAGTTGTTCATGTGGAGAACCTCGTTGCACGTCACCTCGCCATCGTATTCTCCTGAATGGCTCTCGGTGATCTCCCGTTCAATCCTCTTACCACTGAGGAATTCGTGAACGGCGATAGCCGCCTTCTTCCCGCTGGCAACTGCATCGATCAAGAGCTTTGAGCCATAGGCAAGATCACCGGCAAGGAACAATCCGGAAATGGAAGTGGAAACCTCATCTTTGCTGTCAACCTTGATGTTTCCCCGTTCTGTTAGCTCCAGGTCGAGATCTGTTTCCGCAAGGAACGAAAGATCGCTTGTCTGCCCGACGGAGAAAAGGACTGTGTCGGCAGGGATAGTCATGGTATCTGATTCATCGAACCTGGGATTGAATCCGCCTTCGTAATCATATATGGAGATGCACTTTCTGAAGGTTATCGATTTTACCGATTTGGCCGCTTCGGAGTTTATCCTCCAGGGACCGTAACTGTTGATCCTTGTGACTCCTTCTTCCCAACCCTCTTCTATCTCTACTTCATCGGCCAGCATTTGGCTGAACTCTTCGAGGCACACCAGGGTGACTGAATTTACACTCTCTAACCTGATGGCAGTTCTCGCTATATCGTAGGCGACATTCCCTCCTCCGATAACCACTACCCTGGGACCAACCTGTACTTCCTGGCCGGTATTAACCATTCTCAGGAAATCGACACCGCCTATTACACCATTCAGGTCAGAACCCTCCATGGGGAGAACTATTGATCTCCTGGCGCCGACAGCAACGAGGACAGCCGCAGATTCTTCCAACAGGGCATCGATAGTGATATCTTTCCCTACCTGAACACCGAGCCTGATCTGAACACCCAGGGCCTCGATGGCGTCTATCTCAGCCTTAAGAACCTCCCGAGGCAGCCTGTAGGCTGGGATTCCCATGACCGCCATACCCCCAGCCATCTTCTCCATTTCGTAAACGATGGGTCTGTAACCCATGAGGGCAAGGTCGTGGGCACAGGAAAGGCCCGCTGGACCGGCGCCCACTATCGAAACGGGCCGTGCCGATCCACCGGCGATACCCATGATCCCGGAGCCCTGCTCCAATAACCTTTCCCTGAAACTTTCCGTTACATTCGCCTTGTCCGGATACACCTCGACTCCATACTGCTCGGTCACGAACCTTTTCAGGGCCCTGATGGAAATAGCCGCGTCGATGTCTTTCCGCCGGCACGCCAATTCACACGGAGCTGCGCAGATCCTTCCGCAGATAGATGCAAAGGGGTTCGGCATCCTGGCGATCCAGTAAGCTTTCTCGTAATCGCCATCGGCAATGGCCTTCACGTACCCCCTGGAATCTGTATCCACGGGGCATCCGGTCTGACATTTGATATTCTGGCGCCAGAAATTGTAATCGGGAATGACTACTTCGAAGGTTCGATCAGCCATAGATTCAGTGCCTTCACATTCAGGGTAAAGGATGATCCCCGGCGTAGCGATTCAAGAGGTGTTCAATGCCGGAGGATGACATCTGAAAAATCAAGGCTGTCAATACCGGTGCTGCTGCAGGAGGATGAAGGTGTGACCCTTTCAGTGAAGCATCATCAGGCACACCCTCCAGTGCTTCAACTTAGAACGTCATCATCGTCTATCAAACGAGGAGGGAAGAAATTGATGTAGATCAATTTTACCACAATTTCCTGAGTCAACAACAAGGATATGTAATTGAAAATGAGCTGACCCCGCCTGTGTCAACTCATTTTCAGTATCTAGTGTCTGGGTTCTAGATCAAGGTAGAAGCCAGGAGCAAGAATCCAGGAGCCAGTAGAGAACCTGGTAATCGGTAATCGGTGATCTGAAAGATCTCAAACTCTTAATAAACTTAACCCATTGAAACCCTGAGGTGCAGCCTGGAGATAGCCGCAATGAGGTAAATTAGCTCTTCATCGCTTTTACAGGAGCCGGGATTGCTTCGGCCCAATCTACAGCCTCGCAATGACAAGCATGGATAGATCTAGGGTCTCCGCCAAGTCGCCCAGCCGCTATGTCGCTCAGTCGAACGGTTTCTCCAGCTTCCTTCTGGATTCTGGATTCAAATAACTACTTATCCAGTTTCGTAAGTTTCGATCCTTCAAGGGTTAAATTGTACATCAGTCCTTTCTGACCGAAGACAAAAGCCACGATGGGGTCTTTGATATTGGTAGTGTCTATGGAGCCGCCTACGCCCACTTTGACCAACGCCACGGAACCGTCAACGCCAACCTTCCAACCCTCGCTCTTCCGGAACTTCGACAGGGCCTCTTTTGTGAGGAACACAATGATGATGCTCTTTTTCTGAACCCCCAGTTGAAACCCGATGGAGGCCGCAGCCGTGGAATAATATGCGGCTGTTTTCCCGCCTATGCGAAGTGCGCCCTCCCCGTACTCGCCGCCGATGCCCAGCCCTGCCTTTACTACCTTCGGAAAAACAAGGTAGCCGTTAGCCTTGGCAAGAAACTGTTTCGCTCCCTTGACTTCTTTTTTAAACTGCTCCAGTGCCACGTTGGCGCTGACATCGATCTCCCTGGTGTCGGCAGCCATGGTCGTCGCAGGTATCAGAACCATGAGGACGAGCATAATAGACAAACAAGGCAGATTCTTCGTCATGACTTTCCCGACCATCTAGTCACCTCCATAATTATCATTTCGGCACCCGGTCTCTTCTTTAATATAGGAAAACCTACAAATAATCTCTGCGCGTCATTTTGCCGGTTTTTCAATATTCAGTGTGACAATCAGCGCAGAGCCGTGTCCAGTCAATCATTTCAACCGCCACTTCGACCAGCCTCACCATCATGTGATTGCGGCCCGGGACATCCTCCATCCTGTGGTAGTGACACGTGTTGCAAGTGATCTTCCCATCAAAGAGCGGCAGGGTTTCAGGTACCGTGAACTTCTCCACATCCCATTTGTCGACGTTGCTCGGATGGTTGTGACCCTTGAGGCTGTTTATTATACAGCAGTCGTAAGGGTGGCATATGTGGCACGTTTCGTCGATACCGTCAGCCAGCAGACGATATTCCCCTGAAAGCACATCTTCTTCTGTGGGATTTTCACTGTGGCAGCTGCTGCACTTTGCCGGTTCCTCATGAGGATCGATGATCTCCACGGACCCCACATAGCCAGCCCCCCACGTCACTACCCACATCATTATAAGGAAAAACAGTACCATAAAAACACCTGCTGTGCGCATTTTCATCCCCTCCCTTTGCCACCTTCGCCCCCAATATACAGCACTTTATGTTCACTTTCACCTTACAGATTGCATGGAGCTAAAGACCTGTGTTACATAAGTTTAAACCAATGCACAGCAAGCCTGAAAGGAGGGGGGAATGCTGGAAAACCTGTTCAAGCTCACGGAACGCCAGACAAACGTCCGCACGGAGATCATCGCTGGCTTCACAACCTTTCTCACAGCCGCTTACATCGTTTTTGTCAACCCGAACATCCTGGCCAACACCGGGATGGACAAGGGAGCCCTCATCACCGTCACCTGCATCGTGGCGGGGCTGTCTTCCATACTCATGGGTCTTTGGGCCAACGCGCCCATAATGATGGCCCCCGGTATGGGGCTTAACGCCTTTTTCGCTTTCACCCTTGTTCTTGGAAGCGGGGGCAAGGTCTCCTGGCAGGAGGCTCTTGGCGTGGTCTTCATTTCGGGTGTCATCTTCCTTATCCTCACATTCCTGGGGATACGTGAGAAGATCGTCAAGGCCATACCGGCTTCTCTCAGGATAGCCACATCCGTAGGCATCGGCTTGTTTATCGCCTTTATCGGGATGCAGGGTCTCGGGCTCATCGTCAAAAACGATGCCGTCCTCGTGGGACTGGGAAGCATGAGCAATGCGGTTCTCCTGGGACTGTTGGGGCTGCTCCTCATCGTCATCCTGGAGATCCGCAAGGTCAAAGGATCCATTCTCATCGGTATCCTGGCAACGGCCCTGGTGGGAATGATCTTCAAGCTGTCACCCTTTCCCGCCGGCATTGTTGCCATGCCGCCCAGCATAGCCCCGATAGCCTTCAAGCTGGACATCATGGGAGCACTGAAGGTCTCGCTGTGGGCGAACATTTTCTCCTTCATGTTCGTGGACCTGTTCGACAGTCTTGGAACTCTTCTGGCTGTGTGCAGGGAGGCAGATCTGGAAAAAGACGGAGACATTAAGGATCTTCCCAAGATGCTGTCCGCCGACGCCGTGGCAACTGTATTCGGCTCCCTCCTGGGTACCAGTACCACAACCTCCTACATCGAGTCGGCTTCAGGTGTTGCAGAAGGAGGTCGGACCGGTATGACCGCCGTCACAACAGGAACTCTCTTCCTGCTGGCCGCTTTTTTCACACCAGTTATAGGTGCCGTTCAGGCCTATGCAACAGCACCCGCTCTCATTATCGTAGGTATCTTCATGATGAGGGGAATCGGTCAGATAAATTTCTACGACTTTGAGGAAGGTGTGCCTGCCTTTCTGACCCTTATTCTCATGCCCCTGACCTACTCCATCGCCCAGGGTCTGGTGTTCGGGTTCATATCCTACGCCCTGATCAAGGTACTAATGGGCAAGGTAAGGGACCTCGATCCCATTCTCATGATCGTCGCGGCCCTGTGCCTGGTTAGCTTATTGGTTTAGTGAAAGGTGAAGAGTGAACAGTGAACGGTAATTCTAAGATTGGAGAGTCATGAACAGAACAGGGTGAACAGAGGATTGTTTAGATATTTTCCCATTCACTATTCACAGTTCACGATTCACTTAGAAGTTGTTTCCAACCAAAAAGGGTCCCTTATGGGACCCTTTTTGGTGTTTGCTCTTGAGAGAAAAGTTTGGTTTTTCTGGGATTGTTAAAACAGCGTGTCGAGGTTTTACGAGACGCTGTTAGAACTTGAATCCGAAGAGCAGAGCCACGTTCAGGGAGGCGCCGTCGGTGGTAAAAGTGTCGCTATTCCAGTAAACACCCTTCACCTCGAGTCGGCCGATGTACTTGTCTGAAACAACTTCCTCGACACCCATCCCCAGATAAGCCCCTGGAGCTGTATCAAACTCAAGATCATCCAATTTGAAATCGTAAGACCCAACCCCCAGGAACCAGTCTCCGCAGATTGAAGCCCCCTCTTGGCAAAGTTTAAATCGGGGGCCGAGCTCTATCCATCCATAGGTTACATCCCTGCCGGTTCCGTCTTCGGTTGCCGTTCTTCTTCCAACTCTGATATCAACTGGAAACCCGATATCCAGGCCTACAAGAGCAGT
>PVMK01127942.1_pt1 | contig 13274 bp, 17 predicted proteins | sample 1853481 | NCBI WGS metagenome assembly PVMK01 (sample SAMN08533507, study PRJNA380276) | Marine sediment metagenome, whole genome shotgun sequencing project.
TGTCGATGAAGAAAAAGGCAAGCAGCAGGCAGAGTTGTTGGCAGCAGATTAAAATCAGGAGTCAGTGTTCGGGTGTCAGTTACCGGCTTCTGGATTATCGGTGCACTTCCTCTATTTTGAATATCGAATCACGCTAAAGACGTGATCTAAAGTCAGGAATTTCGAATGATGAAGTTTTCTTATCCTTCGATATTCTGCGGTTCTCTGTTTTTGGCATCTGTCTTCTGTCGTCTGACCTCTGTCCTCTGAAATCTGACACCTGAAACCTACTCATTTTCAAGCAGCTGATTAACAACCTTCTGAAGTTCTACGGCATTATCGGAAAAAATCCACTCCACGTCCCGATTGAGTTCCCGAAATAAGCAGTTTTTTGAGTTAACATAACCGGTCGCCATTTTTTGCTTGAAATCCCTATGTTTTCTCAGACGCGTCTTCGTCAGTAAAAAATAATGTCCGGCAAGCCCGGTGTAGTTTTGCCCTATTGCCAATTTGCTTAATTGGAAGAAATTAAAATGAGCAACGGGAAGAAATGTGGATTTGGGTACAAACTCAATCAGGTCAAACATCTTCGGTTTCATTGTCAAAAAGTGGTAATCTTCTTCGGGTTCGAGCGCTGAAAACAGATCTTTTAGAATGCGGCCCTGCCGAACCGGATCCGGATATACCTCCGCCTTTATTTCAATCATGAGATGAATTCGTTTGCCGTATCGCTGGATCATTTCAGCTAGCGATGGAACCAACGGACATTCGGATTTTAACTCCGCTAATGTGGTCTTCCGGATCTCAAGCTTAGAACCGAACACTCTCTGAAGATCGGCGTCATGGATGACAACCGGATAGAGGTCTCGGGTCCAGCGCAGATCAAACTCTATTCCCCAAACGCCCAAGGCTTTAGCGCGATCAAATGCGGAAAAGGTATTTTCAAATACAGTCAAATTGTCGTATTCTCCCCGATGCGAGATAATTTTGCACTGTTGCAGGCGATCTGTATTGGGAATCGATTGCGGCCAGCGGGCATAGAAATAGTCCAGAATTTGACGAGTTCGAACTTCAAGTATATGGGAAATTTTCATTTTAAAAGGAATTCTACCATTTTGATAGAAGACGGAGCGAAGCGACACCGATTTTAGCTGCCTATTTTTCACCACGAAGACACAAAGTTCACAAAGGGTTCAAAAATATTTCTGCAACCAGTATCTTTTTACCCTTCTTTGTGTTCTTTGTGCTCTTTGTGGTTAATATCCTTAACTTCAGGCACCTATGGTTTTCGTGTTTTAAACGTGATCTACCATTTTTGAGATAGCTTATCATATGTTTAAATAAGCTTAGATAGGATTGCAAGAGCAATTATGCAGGAACGATACCCAATAACCCATAACGCCGAATTGAATCTTAACTCAATTCGGCGAATCGATATTGGCCTATTCGTGCTCGCGCTTGTACTCAGCGCAGCGGTTCTCGTCGTCTGTTTGATGGACCATGACGAGTACGATTACGAGGACGACGATGAGGACGACGTCGATTGATAAAAACTCGTTTCTGTTTGCCGTTATTGTTGCGGGCTGCCTTTGGTGAGCTTTTTCAGGCTTTTGAGCTTGGTGGAGCTGGAGGTATCGGACACATTATTCTTTTTCTTTGTCAGTCGCTTGAGACTGACGAGTTTGGAGCCTGTGCCATCACCGTAGAGACTCGGTACAGGAACACGGCTGATTAAATGCCGCGATAGCTCATCAACTGTTTTTACTTTCTCTGCATCCGTCAAATTTAGCCCTGACCGAATGGAGATCATTGCCAAATCGGTAATCGCCAGTGGAATTCCGCCTTCGTGATGACGGGTAACGTGCTCATCAGACCAAAGTTTTTTGCCGGTTCGAGTATCCCAAATGCTAATAGACACTCCGACTGCCATTTGGGAATAGACACCTGCATATACGCGTTGAAACTCTGTTACTTCTCCCAGGACAATGGCATCGCTGCGCAGAATCCGACCCAGCCTTTTAACCGATACCTTACAAAGCTTATCATAATTCATCAAATTATAGCGCTTTAGCTTCCGATCCACTTCATGCAACTCAATATCTCGGTATGGATGCGGGGTTAAATGACTGTAAAAAGTCGTGCGCACAAATTCAGCGATGTCCTCGACCTCTGTCTTATTGCCAAACGGCAGAATCGCGATGGATTTGGGGGGATTGCTGAGTATCACCCTCTGGCTTGACTCATCGTTGTCTTTGAAAAATGGGAGCTGCGACCCACAACTGCTTAAAATTATAAGACAAATTACGGCTATCATCCATCTCACCGCTATCCCCAAAGAGTCACTGGCAGGCAAACCGCTAGAGGAAGTCACCTTCAAGTGCTTTACAAAACGATTGATTCGATAAACCCGTGAACTTTTGCCTGATTTTCTTCCGTCAGTTGAATCCACCAATGGTATGACCTCCTTTTTTCAGTAAACCATGGATCAAAGGGCCACCAGCCCCACCTCCGGCACCAAGAACCCACCCCCCAAAAATCGATAATAAACCCAGCATCGCACTCGAGCGCTAAAACAAAAAAGCCGGGCCACCTCTTCCAGGCAACCCGGCTATTTAAGAATCTCTCAGGCAACCCGGCGATCCGCCTGCGGCGGACCCGTGGCTTTCCGTCCCCCGATTACTCGGGGTTTGGCTTTTTCACGAATGAATTCTACTTTTGAATCTCTAATATTTCAGTAATCGACTCGAAAAATATGCAATAAACAGGCCCAAATGCGTTCGTATCTATATATTTAATTATTTCGGTTATTTATATAAATATAACGATTGAACTTCAACATCAGTATGCCGTATATTGTCAGATTTTGTGACAAAAATCGAAATAACCAAATAAATCCAAATGGACGGTTAGAATAAAATCACGAAATAATGCGTCATCTGATTAAAGCTACAGCGAAAAATGCCGATAAAAAACTTATATCTGGTACACAAAATTCACCCTAACCCCCATTCTATATTGCATAAGAAGAGGATTGCCAAAAATCGGTGAGGCCTATGTTTAAATTGATTCAAAAAACCAAACCTGAACAGTATTATGAAACTAAAAAAGAGAACTTTCTGGTTGGCAAGTCGAAGCAGTGTGAAATTGTGATTGTGGATCCTCATATTTCAGATGTTCAGGCCAAAGTGGGAACGAAAAACAACCAGTATTTCATTAAAAATCTGGGACAAAAGCCAATTTCCGTCAATGGCCACGAAACCGGAGGACAGTTTTTAAATAACGGAGACGAAATTGCATTGGGCAAAACCAAATTTCTCATCGAGCTTTCGAAGAAAGGACATCAACCTTCTAAAGAAACTCCGATGGAGGCCAAAACCATGGTGCTGGACTCACCGACAGAAGAAACGCTTGGGCCTCGATTGGTGTGTACCACATCATCCGGCAAAAGCAGGATCATCCCTCTTAAAATGCAAAAACTAATTATTGGACGATCCAATGAAGCCACTTTGAAGTTGATTCACCCTTCGATTTCGCGCAAACACTGCGTTATTGAAAAGCACAAGTACGGCTATGTTGCCAGAAACATCAGCACCACGAATCCCCTTTATCTAAATGACCAAAATATAACCGAAAAACGCCTTTTTTCGGGAGATCAACTCCGGCTGGGTACGTTCTCAATCACCTTTATTTCCGATGAGAAGTCCGACACCCGTCAGGCGACGCAAAAAATCATCACAAAAAAAGTACGCTCGACCCGGGGGTGTCTGGCTGGCGGCAATGCTGATCATCACTTTTTCAGGATATCTGCTCTATGTGCATGCCTATACGCCGTGGCAAGTTCAGCAGAAGCTCCACACGGTCGCCGGTCAGATTGAAATGGGTGATTATCAACCGGCCAAGGATACCCTAATGTATCTGCTGCACACCAATCTTTCGCCCGAAAATACCCAAGCTGCCAAAGACCTGCTTGCCCAAATAACTCTGGCGATTACCCAGGATAAAGCCCAAAATGGAAATATTGACAAAGCAAAAAAATACTTAAAAGCCTACCTGGCGGAGCATGGAAGCGGGAAAGAAGCAGAACCCCTTTGGGACCGCCTGGATTATTATCGGTTGACTCTCGGTGAACATCTAGAATCCTCAAATGAATACCAAACCGCGTTGCGAGAGTATTCGGCCATACGAGAAAACAGTCTCTATTTTGAAGAAGCTCAGAAGGCCATTCGCCGGATTTGGCTGGCCTATCAGCAAAAAAACCGTCAGCAACAAACTGTGGCGCAAATGCTCAAAGAGGCTGAAACGCACTTTCTCGCCAGACGTTACCTTACCCCGGTCAACAAAAATGCGTATGCAGCTTATCAGGCTGTCCTTGCGTTAAAACCCGATCATGCAAGGGCGCTTCAGCGCATCGAGCAAATAAAAACGTTCTATCGCGAACACGGAGAAGGCTATTTTGCCAAAGGCAACTGGTCCAAGGCGCTTTCTTATTTTGAACGCTACAGTATCATCGACCCTGAATCTCCGGACATTAAGGAAAAAATAAGTACCTGTCGCCAGAAATTGGTTGCCGCCAGAAAACAAGATCGCAATCCCGGCGGAACGGTCTCCGCCAATAAAAAGCAGAATGAAAAACGCGAAGAGATTCAACGCCTGCTGGAGGAATCCGGAACTGAAAGTTCCAGGATTATGAAATTTCTATTTGAGGAGCAAGAGGGTGAAAAAAAATCTGACACCCCCTGGTAAGTTCATGCATACCGGATCCACACAAAATTTGCTAAATCCTATGAAAATGAAAAATGCAGTTATTTCAATATCGATAATTATCTGTTTGACAATGGGGGCGACCTCCTGTGCCATAAAAGATATGCTGTTACCGCCACCGGCTCCCACCGTGCTTGAGGAGCAACAGCTCCCGCACAAAGTGGCGATACTTCCGTTTGTCAATAAAACATCCAATCCCGAGGCCGGCCGCATCGTCCGCAAGATGTTTTACAATTTTTTTAGTTCCCTAAACTACCTGGATCTCGAGCCGTTTGTAATTGACGACACCTTGAAGAGAAATAATCTTTACCAGTCAATTACAGCAGGTGACCACGTTTCGGCAACGCAACTGGGGCAGCTTTTGGGCGTGGATGCCGTTATATTCGGAGAAGTTCTCAACTTAGGCAAGATCTATGCATTGGTGTATGCTGATAATTCTGCCGCCCTCAAAGCACAAATGGTTCGTAGCGACTCCGAGCAGGTTATCTGGGAACTCGAGCATAGTGTTCGCTTGCAAGAAGGCGAGGTGCCGTTAAGTCCTATAGGTCTGGCCGCAGCCATCGTCAAAACGGCCATCAGTCATCAACAGACTTCTCACCTTCAAGCAGCCGCCGAGCTGTGTATGCAGATGATCGCCACCATCCCCAAATCCTGAAGGCGTGACCGAACCGCCGCCCAGAATTCTGGCACTGGTACATAACGGGAGCGGGCAAACTGCTGCGATCTGGAGATCGCATAAAGGTGGCTTTGATCGGTGAAAAAAACCAAATTGCCAGCTGGAGTATCCCCCCGTTGATCGAAAATCTCCCCTTGAAAGAAAAAGAACCGGGGTTCTACATAGGGGCCTATCGTGTCCGACCCAATGATCGGTTACCTCATGGACGCATCATCGGGATATCTTCGATCCAAAAACGGTACAGGAAGCCAATGGGTAGACACCCTGGGCCCCATAAAAATAGGTGCACCGACATTACTGCCCGCTATCATATCCAAAGATACGATATTAAATGCGAAAAAAAGCCCCTACCTTGTAAAGGATGCCCTGATCGTTTTGCCCGGGCGCCAAGCTCACCGTAATGCCCGGCACGGTCATCTGGTTTCTCAAACTTGGGCTGGTGGTAAAAGGAGAACTACAAATTATCGGCACGGAAGCTGAACCGGTTCGTTTTGCCAGTTTAGGTGATTCGAATTGGAAAGGGCATTTTTTTAGATCAGAGTCACACGCAGAATAAAATTCAGTACGCTCAAATTTCCGATGCCGAATTTGGCCTGAGGGCCTCAGATTCGACGGTATTTTTACAAAACTGTATTTTTCAAAACAATGTCTGGGGAATCGTCTTGGAGGAAGGCACGGCCGAAATTTCTAAAAGTCTTATCCGAACATCCGGCAAAATCGGCATCGCCGCCCGCAAAGCTCATCTTTTGGTAAAAGACTCGGTTATCACGGAAAACGGTTCCGGCGGTTTTATTTTAGAGAATTCAAAAGCCCAAATCGAGCAAAACAATATATTGAACAACGGCAACTGGGCCATAAAAGTGGTCGACTCAGCGAACGGCGTTAAAGCGACAAATAACTGGTGGGGGAGTTGATGATCCCCGAGCAAACCGAAATTGTCGGGCAATTGACCATTCAGCCGATTTTAGAAAAACCGATCGATTTTAAGATAACAAAATACGGGATGCTGAAACCCCCAGGCGTTTGACATTTCCAAAGGCTTTCTGTCATGGAAACACAATTTGTGTTTAACGAGCTGTTTTTATCCATATTTGATCACGAACCATGAAAAACCGGCCAATTCATATCAAAGCGGTTCTTTTTCACTTCTCGGGAACCATTGTTCAGCAAAGCCAGCAGACCGAAAAGAAGCTAAAGGCGGCCATCGGTTGCCCGTTGGAAACCGCCCTGATTGAATATATTCAAAACCTGCCAAAATCTGCTAAAAGAAAGCAGGTCCTCTCGGATCTTGAAGCTCAGGAATTAAAGGCGGTTGCAAGGTTAAATCCTGATGCTGCTTTTCTGGAAACCATCCCATTCTTAATTTCTAAAAATCTCCGGCTGGGAATTATTAGCACCATGAGCAGGAAAGCCGCCCGGCACGTTCTCCAGCGTTTTAGATCCATCCCTTCGGCAGATATAGAGGTAATCATCAGCCGCGCTGAGGTCTTGCAGCTGGCGCCGGAAGACAATTTAATCGACATCGCGGCAGAAAAGATGAACATAGCGGCTGAAAACCTTATGATCGTAACGACCAACGCCTCTGAAATTCAAGCCGGTCAAAGGGCCGGTGCCATAACCGTCCTTGTGGACCCGCACCGGAAATCTAAACCCATAGCCTTAACCCGCGACTTTGGGATCCAAAATATCCAGGAGTTAAAAGACATCGTTCGCATGGGAACGCCGCTTCCGGCCGGAAAATTGCCCGAATCACCTTTTGCGAGATTTTCTGAATCAGTTTATCTTCAGCGACCCTACAGTTCTGATCAACCCCGGCGTTGGAGAAGATATTGCGGCCGTTGATATTGAATCCCAAAGAAGTTTTGGTTCTTAAGTCTGATCCGATTACATTTGCTACTGATTCCATCGGGCAATATGCCGTGTTGGTCAATGCCAATGATATTGCCACTTCCGGCGCTACTCCCCAAATGGTTCTTGACCACGCTTTTTTTCCCCGTGCGGCACTACGGCGTCTCAAATTCAGCATGTGGTCGACGATCTCAACGTATTTTGCCAGCGATTGGGGTATTATTTTGTGTGGCGGGTCACACCGAAATCACGGATGCCGTTGCCCGACCGGTCATTGCCGGGATGATGGCAGGCACCGTGTGCCCAAGCATGACTTGATTGATAAACGCCGTATGGAAAAAGGCGACCGGGTGCTGTTTAACCAAAGGTGTTGGCGGTCGAAGGAACGGCCATTATTGCCCGGGAATTTGGCGCGCGTCTTAAAAAATATGGGTATGGCTGCAAAGCGAGATTGATCGCAATGCTGCCGGTTTTTGGATAACATCAGCATGTCATGGCCGAAGCGAGAATCGCCGCTGCAACCGCGGGCACCAGCGCCATGCATGATGTAACCGAAGGCGGGCTGGCAACTGCGCTCGAAGAGTTGAGCATTGCCGGGCAGGCCGTTCAGATCAAGGTCTGACACCGACAAATATTCCGGTTTTTCCCGAAACTCAGAAAAAATATGCGGCTTACTGGATATCAGATCCATTAGGGCTGATCGCTCCGGCAGCCTCTTGATATGCTGCCGCAAGCGAGGGTTGTGACAAAACTTATGGAAGATATTGGTGCTGCCGGCGTTGAAATCACCCCCATCGGTGAAGTAATGGACAGGGGCCAGGGGATCAAGGCCTACAAAAGAAAAAAGCAGGTGCCCTGGCCTGCTTTTGAGGTGGATGAAATTACCAAATTATTTTTTTAGCCCGCGGCGGAATATTTCAAAGGCGACGTCCAGGGTCTGTTTGAGATAATCTTTTTTCTCGTCGATAATCTTTTTGCTGGTCAGCCACAAAACAACCCCGGAAAACAGCGCCCAGAAAGGTATCCGCCAGAGCCATGGGTGCCGGTCTATACAAATATCCCCTTATCCACGCCTTCTTTGAATATCTGGGCAATGGAGCCAAGTGATTTGCGTGACAGTCACTTTAATTTCTTCCATCAGTTGCGGCGATAAATTCTTGAGGGTGTCACTGGATTGGAGATGAAACATATTAATGATAATTAACGATCAAACTCGTAAACATCGTACATCGCATCCACCAGATGACTTTAACTTTTCCTCGGGCCCGGAGTCTTTTTCTTCATGACGTGTTCAACTCTAATTAAAAGGTACTGGAGTATCCGCAGAGAGAGAGAGGCGTAAAGTTCTTCTTTATTCTTGAAATAAAGATAGAGGGTACCCCGGGACTGAGCTCGGCTTCCTGAGCAATGTCCTCCATGGTGGCTTTATTAAAGCCTTTGTCGGAAAAAACCCTTTTGGCGGCGACCATTATCTGCTGCCGCCGCCTTTCCTTTTCCCTTTCTTTCCGTTCCTGGATCCCCATAGCGCTAATCCCCTGAATATTATTTATTTATAATATGAATTTATAATTATTATTTATTATTTAGTCAAGAAAAATATTTCGGGAATTAATACCATTTTCGTTATGTTGTATTTGACGCTGCAAGGAGGAAAAATGAATGATGACTAAAACCCAGCGCTCAAAAGAGTTCAGGAAGCGCTGCAAGCCCAGGGCCTGACCTGTGAAGTTGTCCAGATGCAGGACACCACCCGAACCGCAGAAGATGCCGCCCGGGCGGTCGGGTGTGAAGTGGGGCAGATCGTAAAATCGCTGATTTTTGAAAGCACACAGTCCCGCAGCCCGTTCTGGTGGTTGCCAGTGGTGCCAATCGCGCCAATGAAAAAGTACATCGGGCAGCAAATCTAGCTGAACCCGTAAAAATGGCCGATCCTGAATTTGTCCGTGAGATGACCGGTTTTGCCATTGGCGGGGTCCCACCGGTCGGCCACCAGCACCGCTGACGATTTTTATCGATGAGGATCTGCTGCAGTATGAAGAAATCTGGGCAGCCGCCGGGACACCCCACGCCGTTTTTCAAAGTTGACTCCGACGAACTCAAAATGATCACCAGCGGAACGGTCATATCCGTCAAATAGTTAATAATAGAAGTTAATTTTCCCGTTCATAAATGAGCAATTTTTTTGGTGGGTAAGGCCGCACAAGGGTTTCCGCCAAGGCATACTTATAGTACGTTGCAGGCGAGAAACCCGCGGAGAACGCAGCCCAGCGAAAAAAGGGCCATTTAGAACGGGAAATTATCAGCCGATGGCGACCTGCAGTACATCCTTCCTGGCATTGACCCGCTGAACGGTAATCTGTATTAAATCTTCCGGCTTTAATTCGATGCCGCTTGATATCGGCAGGTCGCACTCTAGCATGTACTGGGTTAAAAGGATCTGGTAATTTCTACGGGTCCGATTCAGGACGATGGCTTCTTGCTTTTGTCCAATTTGACCCTTCAAGGTATTTGAGCAGCCAATACCGATGCCGGGTGTATTGAACCCTGCCAACATGGCTCATCGGCAGTTCAAGGGATTGAATGATTTCATCGATCTGATTGACTGTGTAAGCACTTTCCAGCCCCAGCGAGGCTCTAAGCTGTCGCTGCGTGACCATGTCGGAATATTTTCGAATGGGTGACGTAGCGGTAGCATATGCGTCCAGGCCCAGACCCGAATGCCATTCGGGTCTGGCGCTTAAAACGAAACGGCTCAATAACCGGCGTTGCATCCAGTTTTGAAACAGCGTGCCCTCTTGATTTTTATATAACCGTTCCCGGGGTTTGGGTTGCGATCTGAATATGGCGGGCATCTGGCGATCTTTTAGATATTTCGCCATCAACCAGTTCGCCATGATCATGAGCTCGGAAACCAGCATCCTGCCGGGGCTTTCGCGATTGATTTTATTGATGGACACTTCCCTATTTTCATTGACCCAGACACTAATTTCCGGGACCGTGATTTGAATGGCTCCGTCATCCAGTCTTTTCTTGCGAAATTTTTCGGCAATATCTCGCAGGATGCGCACATTTCGATTTTCATCGGCATAAATATTGACATCATAGTAGGTGAGCTGGTGCTCGACTTTGATCCGGCTCTGAAAAATTTCATAATCCACAATCTCAGCCATCGGACTCAGATTAATCATGATACTGATGGCCGGTCGCAACTCTCCGGCTTTCAGGCTGCAGAGGCCTTCGGCCAGAACAGGCGGCAACATGGAAATCTTTTGATCCGGCATATAAATGGAACTGCCGCGCCAACGGGCCTCCTGATCAACAACGTCGTTTTTTTGAATAAAGTGGCCCACATCGACGATATGGACACCCAGCCGAAATGAATCACCCATTTCTTCAATGCTAATGGCATCATCAAAATCCATGGTGCCCCTGGCCATCTATGGTCATTAATGGCATGTGGGTCAAGTCTTTGCGGGAGCCATCCACTGCGTCCAGGGGATTTGAGCCGACAATTTGCGCCGCTTGGGCCAGAACGTTTTCCGCAAAAGCAGGGCGACACATCGCAGCGATGCAATTCGATGTTTTCATCTTCATCAAATATGCCCAGTTTTACAAGAATCCCGAAAAATATCATGGGTACTTTCAATTCCGGCTCTGGCGGTCATGGCCCTGGCAATCTCATAATCTTTGCTATCTTTTTGAACCAGGTAGTAGGATTTCAGAATTTCAATCGATTGGCGGATTTCATCGGGCAGCAATTGAAGATCAGTGGATCCGGCGGAATTCAGCGTGCGTTTGAGCCAGGTGCCCCCGGTTTCAATGAGTGTGTCTTTACGTTCCTCCTTTTTTCGCTGAGCGGCGAGCTGTTCCACCTGCTTTTCGGAGTTGGGGAGGAATCCATCCGGGCTGAATTTAAAATAAAGCCGATCATTAAATAATGCGCGCATAACAGCGGATTCATGGTCCCCTGAAGGGCTGTCCGGAAAACAAAATTCGGTCATGGTGGCCAGATCGATCCAATTTTGCTCTGAATTGAGGACTTCCCACAAATCCTTGATATCGATATTTTTGATCAATTCCTGACGCTTCTGAACAACCTGCTTAAGTGCATCGACCATCTGATCCCGGCCTAAAGTGAGATCAAGGCGTGTTTTATCTTTTTGCAACAAACGTCGCTGTGAAAGGTTGACCTCTCGATTGTTTTCAGTTAACAACCGTAGCCGCTGGTTCTTGACTTCAAGAACGACGGCGCACAGAATCTTCTGGCGGTCTATGTATTCAACAATACTTCCTGATTCCATAAAAATTACAATAACAACCGACCTCGGCGAAGTCAACGAAAGAAAGGATGTGGTATATTTTCAAGCAGATACCCTTTTTGTCATCAACTGCATTTAAAATGTACCTAATACTCATGAAATCTATCGCACTAATCAAGTCGTATTTTAAGGAAAACCGCTGGAAAATTGCAATCGGCCTGCTCAGTTTAATTATTGTTGACGTCTTGCAGCTTTTCATACCCCGCATCATCAAGTGGACGGTTGATGGGCTGACCGCTTTGCAAATCGATCTGGGACAGCTATTGATTTATGCGATCTACATGGCGGTCATCGCCGTATCGATTGGCGCCTTTCGATATGTTTGGCGGCGCTGTCTGCTGGGAACCTCCCGTCGAGTTGAAGAGGGCTTACGCAACCGCCTGTTTGCCCATATCCAGATCCTGTCGGCATCTTATTTTGATCGCACCCAAACCGGTGATTTAATGGCCCACGCCACCAATGACATCCAGCAAGTCAGAATGGCGACGGGAATGGGGATGGTGGCCCTGAACGATGCCATCGTATTGGGTGCCGCCGCCATCGGGTTTATGCTCTATATCAATGTGACCCTGACCCTTTTTGTATTGATCCCCATGCCGCTGATTACCATCTGTGCCCGTTTTTTCAGTAAAAAAATGCACCATCGCTACCAAAGCGTTCAGGCCACTTTTTCAGATTTGACTGAAGTCATCCGGGAGCGCTTTGCCGGAATTCGCATTATTAAAGCCCATAACCGCACGGCAAGGGAAACCGCGCGGGTGGAGCCGTTTCAAAAGAATATATTAAAGAAAACCTGGGCCTGGTAAAAATTATCGGGTCTTTCTTTCCCCTGATGCTGCTGTTTACCAATTTAAGCCTGGCGATTGTGCTGTATCTGGGTGGGCGGCAAACCATTGCCATGACCATTACCCCGGGGGACTTTGTGGCCTTTATCGCTTATCTGGGATTATTGACCTGGCCCATGATGGCACTGGGTTGGGTAACCAACTTGATTCAGCGCGGACGGGTTTCGCTGGATCGGATTAATCGAATTTTGGAAACGCGTCCTGAAATCAAAAACCAAAAACACGCGGTTAGGCTGGGCCAGATTCAAGGCCGGATCGTATTTGAAGAAGTTGACTTTGCTTACAACCATAAGGGCAACGGCAGCACGCCGGTGCTTTCAGGCATCAGTCTGGCGGTGGAGCCGGGAAAAGTTTTGGGTATCGTCGGCCCTCCAGGCAGCGGCAAAACGACGCTGTTGAGTTTAATCCCCAGACTATACGACGTGTCACGCGGGCGGCATCTTTGTTGACGGTAAAGATATACGTTCATTGAAGATTGACAATTTGAGATCGCATATCGCCTTCATGCCCCAGGAACCCTTCTTGTTTGCGGGAACCATCCGGGAAAACATTGCTTTCGACAACCCGTTGATTGAAGAATCTCAGTTGGAAAAGATCTCTCAAAAAGCAATGCTTTACGATACCATCCGCGCGTTTCCGAACGGTTTTGAAACCATTGTCGGCGAAAAAGGGGTTATCCTCTCCGGCGGTCAAAAGCAGCGCATCGCTTTAGCCCGCTGCCTGCTCCAGGAGGCCGGTGTTCTAATCCTGGATGACCCCATCAGTCAGGTGGATCTGGAAACGGGGACCGCAATTATCGACGCCATCAAATCCATGATCGGCCAAAAAACAATCATCATCGTTTCC